>Ga0209467_1000074_pt1 | contig 185012 bp, 160 predicted proteins | sample Higcelwee11metaG_FD_187175 | JGI IMG/M metagenome (GOLD analysis project Ga0209467, IMG submission 187175) | Freshwater pond sediment microbial communities from the University of Edinburgh, under environmental carbon perturbations - High... | ecosystem: Environmental > Aquatic > Freshwater >...
TTCGGTTTTGTAGGTTATGCCTTTATAGGTGCACTCGGCCGGCAGAAAATTTTCGGCGCTGCGGATCACGTTAAGGGGCGATTGCTGTACGATTATCCCCCCGTCGATAAGAGACTTGAAGTCGACAAATCTCGCGTCGCGCCACTTCTCGAGGGCGCTCATATCGGCGATGCGGATAATACGCAGGTTCTTGCGCCCCTTCAGAATTTCGACCGCGCCCTCCGCAAAATCTGGGGCCGCGACAACTTCAAAATACTCGGAGGCGATAAGCTGCGCAGTCTCGCGGTCGCAGGTGCGGTTGAGCGCAACGCAGCCGCCGAAGGCCGCCACACGGTCGGCCATGTAGGCGCGGTGAAAGGCATCGGCGATCGAAGGGGCGATCGCCGTGCCGCTGGGGTTGTTATGCTTGGTGATGACGACGGCCGGGCTGTACGCGAGATATTTCAATATGTTGAGGCATGCGTCGATATCGGTGAGGTTGATCTTTCCCGGATGCTTGCCCGGCTGAATCATATCCTCTTCGGTGATGCCCGCGACGAGGCCTCTTCCGGGAGCGATGAATTCGCACTTGCCAAGGGTCAGATTTCCGCTGGCAAGCTCGTACATCGCGGCCTCCTGGCCGGGGTTTTCGCCGTAGCGCAGCCCCTTCTCGACAAGGTTTCCCTCATCTTCGATCTTCCATGCGCGTTTTTTATAGACGAGAGTCTGATCACCGAAGGTAATTGTCATCCTGTCGGGAAAGTGATCATCCATAATGGTGCTGTATGCCTTTTTAAGATCGCTCATTGCAAGATTTCTCCTGTATAATAGACTTGTTGCAGAACTCAATAAAAACGATGCGTTTGCCCCGCCTGAGGCGGGGCAAACACCCGGATTTTCAGATTCGCAACAAGTCTAATAATTTGACTTACCGCAAACCCGAAGCGGGAGCCTGTTAAAAATAATTCGTTATGAAATTCGCCGCGGGCAGATTCTGTTCTTCAGAAATTCCCGATTATGAATTCATTCCCCGCCCGGCGAACCTTACGTCAACTGAAAAAGACGGCGCGAAGAGTGCTCACTCGAAGGGGTAGACAAGGCCGATCTGCGCGCGGCAGGCATCCATCATCGCAATGGTGGTAAGCGTCAGATCGTGCGTTACGGGCTGCGGCATGACGGTGCCCTCGCGCAGCATGGTGTTCACCGCGGCAATCTCATAGTCGTACCCCGTCGTTCTGCGGGAAAAAGCGAATTCTTTCTTTTCATCACCGTTACGCGCGAGTATGCAGCGGTCGGCCATATGAAAATCTGCGGGTATGATTATCGTTCCCTCGCTGCCGTAGATGCGCGCGTCGTTGACCAGATGACGCGACATCGCACACATCGCCTGAAGATAACATCCCCCCGGATACTCGGCGCTGACGAGTGTCATCTCGTCGACCCCGGTCGCGCTCATCAGCGCGCGCGCATCGACCTTCTGCGGCGCCTCGCCGAAGATATAATTGGCCAGCTGCAGGGGATAAATGCCTACATCAAGCAGCGCCCCTCCCGCCAGAGCGGGATTCAAGATGCGTCCCGCCGGATCGCTGCTGAGTACGAAGCCGAGATTGGCCTGAATAGCGCTCAGTTCGCCGATCTCACCCGCGGCGATAAGCTCGCGCGCCTTGATCAGCGCCGGCATAAAGGCGGTCCACCACGCCTCCATCAGAAAGAGATTCTTCTCGCGCGCCATATCGATCATCTGCTGCGCCTGCTGGCGGTTCACGGCGAGAGGCTTTTCACAGAGCACATGCTTGCCGGCGGCAAGCGCGTTTATCGTATCCTGAAAATGCTCGTTGTGGGGGGTGCCGACGTAGACTATGTCGATATCCTTGTCGGTGAAAAATTCTTCGGAGCGGTGAAGGGGACGGGGAATATTGAACGAGGCGGCAAAACTCTCGGCCTTCTGCTGAGTGCGCGAAAGAACCGCTACGATCTGCGAGTCAGCGACAGATTTCATGTCAGTCGCGAATTTATCAGAGATCCATCCGGTGCCGATGACACCCCAGCGTATAGTTTTCATAACTCCCCCTTTTGTATAATAAGTACTCTGCGGTGAGTCTCTGTAAAGATTTTGCCGCTGTCGAGGACTTTTTACTGCACTAAGGCTTCCCCCCGTCACAGCAAAAAACGGCTTGAAGACGAATCCCCCCTTTGCTCTTCTGCCATCAGTGAATACCGGAAACCGGAGAAGCGCGCAATGGCATTTACAATCGTCCTCAATCAGGTAATAACGCTCTTTCTGATTATGGCAGTCGGCTATATACTCACCAGGCTCTCGCTCATCAGCGAGACGGGAATCAAAGAGCTGACGACGATTCTTCTTTTCGTGGTGACCCCGGCGATCATCATCAGTTCACTTCAGATCGAAGTGACGCCGCAGAGCGTCCAGATGCTCACCCTCGCCTTCGTCTCATCGGTGGCTATCTTCATCTTCTCGATAATCTCGGGCGATCTTGTCTTCAGAGAGCGCTTTTTCAAAAATAAAGATCACTGCATACCGGTCCGTTTCTCGACCGTCTATTCAAATGCGGGTTTCATGGGACTTCCCCTGATCGAGGCGGTGCTCGGCAAAGAGGGGCTTCTGATGGGCTCGATCTTCGTCGCGGTCTTCAACTTCTTCGCGTGGACACACGGCGTCATGCTCTACACCGGCAAGGGCGACCGCAAAGCACTTCGCAAGGCCCTTATCAACCCCAACATAATCGCGATCGCCGTCGGGCTCATCCTCTTCGCGTTCGCTATCCGCCTGCCCAAACCTGTATACAACAGTGTATACTTCCTCTCGACACTGAACACTCCCCTGGCGATGATCGTCATCGGCAACCGCATCGCCCGCATCAATATCAGAGAGATCTTTTCGGGGTGGGCGATATGGATCGCGATTTTTACGCGTAATATCGTCATGCCGCTCATTCTCATGTTCGCCCTTCATATCGCGGGTGTACGGGGGATGCTGCTGCTCGGCTGCATGATCCCCGTCGCCTGCCCGACCGCCGGAAACACGGTGCTCTTCGCCGAGCTCTTCGGCGGGGACAGCCTCTTCGCGGCGCGCCTGATGACGCTGTCTACACTGCTTTCGATCATCACGATACCCGCGCTCGTCTATCTTTTCACAATTCTCGCGTTCTGACCGGGGGATGTTGAATATTTTCTTTAAAGGCGCACCGTGGTGTACGCAAAATTATCATTTTGAATTTACGCGGCAATTATATCACACTTATCGCGCCCGAAGTCACGCAAAAGAGAATCTCCGGCACGATGATATTCATGATTTGATTACAGCGGGCGGCCGTCACAAAAAAAGCCCCGGCGCATGCCGGGGCTTTTTTTGTGACGCGCTGTGGCGTCACTCATATTGCGATCCGCATTATCACTCCCCTGTAAAAGAGCCTGCCTGCGGATAATTCTATTTTTATTTTGTACTGATCTTCGCCTTAAGAGACTCTTCTTTGAAAGCTTTTGAAAAGGTGAACTTGGGAACCTTGGTCGCCTTCTTTGCGGGAATCGTCATCTCCTCACCGGTCAAAGGATTGCGTCCTTTGCGGGCTTTTGTCGCCGGACGGACTTTCACATACATTTTTCCGAATTTACCCATGGGAACACGCTCTCCCTGTAAAACGCCCGCGCCGACCATGTCAAAAAGATCTTCGACAAGCTCTTTTGCACTTTTCTTCGACAGTTCGTGCTTCTCTGCGATGTACGCAATAATCGTGTTCATGGTAAACTTCTCGGGCAACTTCACCTTCTTGGTATCACCCTTTCCACCTTTTTCTGCCATACGGTCCCTCTTATGAAATAAATATTTTCGGTGCACTGCGTGCGCGCCTTTTCTGCCGGATAACTCTCCCGCGGCATCTTCCAACAGGGCGATCGCAGCCCTGCAAAAACACCGCAGTATGACTCTTTAGCAAATACACCTGTCGTATATTCGCTGAATTTTTCAAGCGTATCTTTGTTCATTTAAAAAAAATGTGACATATTATCCGGTAAAAGGCGGGGGGATCACAAATGCGGCAGTCGTGTACTTCAGAAATTCTTTCTTGAACCGCCAGCCTGCTTCGCCGTCAGAATTGCTATCCGGCACAAAACCAGCCTGCGAAAAAATCACTCCATCCGAATCCAAAGACTTACCGCAGCATCTTCACGCTGTCGCGGATAATCAGTTCAGCCTCCACAGTGGTGCACGCCTGCACGTGTTCCCCGCGAATCAGCTTCAGCAGAAGGTTGCATGCGATCGTACCGGTCTTGTAGATCGGCTGATGCACCGTAGTGAGTTTCGGCCGGCAGAACTTGGCATAATCGATATCGTCAAAGCCGATGATCGAAACGTCGTCGGGAATCCGCAATCCGTTATCGGCAAGAGAGGCCATCGCACCGATTGCCATTTCATCAGAAACGACAAACATTGCCGAAAAGGGAACCTTTGCGGCAACTATATTCTGTGTGCAGTTATAGCCGCTGTTCATCGAATAATCGCCGGTCTGCACGAGTTTATCGTCAAATTTTATTGTGGCGTCCCTGAGCGCATCCTTATAGCCTGAAAAACGGTCGCGCCCCGATCCCTCGTCATCCTGAGTCGTGTGTATGCAGGCGATCGAGCGGTGGCCGCAGCGCACCAGGTATTCGACAGCTTTGTAGCTCATCGCGTAGTTGTCGAGTGTAATCGAGTGGCCCGAGCCGGGACTGATATTCGAAAAAATGACCGGCATGCCCGTCCGTTCGAAAAAGCCGCCAAAATCCGCAAGCGATGACCGGGTATAGACAATTACGCCGTCGACCATCTTCTCATGCATCAGCTCCAGATACTTCATCTCAAGGGAGCTGTCAAAATTGGAATCAAAGAGCATTATCGAGTAGCCGCTTACCGCGGAGGCGTTCTCGATACCGCGGACAAGCTCTCCGTAATAGCGGTTGGAAATATCGGTAATAAGAACCCCGATTACTTTAGTCTTCTTCAGAATCATGCTGCGGGCTACCGCATTTGGCTTGAATCCGGTGGCCTTGATCACTTCGAGGACCCTATCGCGGACGTCATCGTTCACCGGTTTGCTTTTATTGAGAATCCGCGACACGGTCGAAAGCGAAACGCCCGCCATACGCGCGACATCTTTAATGGTGACTTTTTGTCCGGTTCCCTTATCCGCCTTCATAGCCCCAGCACAACCTCTCTACCTTTTCATCACAAGAGCCCCCCACGGACGCAATGCGGCAACCTTTTTTTCCGCAGAATGATAATTGCACAGCACTGCCGCATATCCTTCAGTGAAGGGCTGCATGAGGGGGATGCTCTCATCTGAGAAATTCAGAATCACACGTATAAAGCGCCCGTCAAGGGATCTTTCGTATATGTACAGCCGGCTATCATCCGGCAGAAGATCTTTGTAATCACCATAGACGATTGCAGGCTCGCTCTTTCGCAGCGAGATGAGCTTCTGATAATAGCGCAAGATGCTATTATCATCACCGAGCGCCCTCGCGACATTTATTTCTTTAAAATTCGGGTTCACCTTGAGCCACGGCCGGCCGCTGCTAAAACCGGCATTATCCGACGTGTCCCACTGCATAGGGGTGCGCGAATTTTCACGGCTGTAGCGGTGAAGCCACACGAGTGCATCCGCACTGCTCATGCCGTTTTTGATCATCTGGTCGTACTGGTGGCGCGAGTTGATATCGTTGAACTCTTCAATCGAGTGAAAGAAGAGATTGGTCATCCCGATCTCCTCGCCCTGATAGATGAAGGGCGTTCCGGGAAGCGTATGAATCATCGTTCCGAGAAGCTTGGCCGAAGCCTCGCGGAACTCACCGTCATTTCCGTACACGGATACCTGCCGCGGCTGGTCGTGGTTTGAAAGATACTGGCTCTGCCATCCCCGGCCGTGCAAAGCGGCATACCACTTCTGATGAATCTCTTTCATCAGCGGCAGAGTCAGAAACTCCTTCGAGTCAACGACTTCAAAATGAAACAGCATGTTCACGATCTTCTTCTTTTCATCGACGAGATCAAGCGCCATCTCGGGGGTGACATAGCTCGTCTCGCCGACGCTCATCACCCGGTAGGGTGTAAAGATCTTCTCGTTCATTTCCTTCAAAAAGCCGGCGACGCCGTCGTTATTGAGAATCATGTCGGGGTCAAAAACATAGCCGTCGGGATTCATTTCCCCCTTCTCCGAATCAGGCAGCCCCGGGCGCTTCTTGATCGCGTTGATCGCATCGAGCCGAAAACCGTCAATGCCCCGCTCGCACCACCACGCCATCATCTTGTATATCTCGTTTCGCATCTTTTCGCATTCCCAGTTAAGATCGGGCTGCTTGACAGAGAAAAGATGCAGATAATACTCTCCGCTTGTTTCGTCATACTTCCATGCCGAGGGTGTAAAGAACGAAGCCCAATTGTTGGGTTCCTTTCCCCCCTTCGCTGGACGCCAGATGTAGTAATCACGTTTGGGGTTATCTTTCGAAGAGCGTGACTCGACAAACCAGGGGTGCTCATCAGAGGTGTGATTGACTACCAGATCCATGATAATGCGTATATTGCGCTCATGGGCCCTCGCGAGAAGCCGGTCAAAATCGTCAAGCGTGCCGAATTCTTCCATAATCGAATAGTAATCCGAAATATCGTACCCGTTATCATCGTTAGGCGATTTATAACAGGGATTCAGCCAGATCACGTCGATGCCGAGTTCATGCAGATAATCCAGCTTTTCGATCACCCCGTTCAGATCGCCGATCCCGTCTCCGTTCGAATCCTTAAAGCTGCGCGGGTACACCTGATAGGCGACCGCCTCTTTCCACCAAGTCTTTTCCATATACACACTCCCCGGATCTTTACTGTTCAATGCACGCCGGCCGAGAATCTCTTGCCGCAGCACGATGCACAAATTCGTGATGAACCGAGATCCAATCGCGGGCCTGTCACTTTTGTGACTGGACCTTGAGATCACAATTCATATTAGGAAAACGTTTTCCCACCGTCAAGACAAATCTTTCCCCTCGCTGAAATTTCATTTCCCCCTCTTCTGAACTTGTCATCATGGAGTCACCCCTGCTTCGTTCGTACCAGTGGAACGCCTCTATGGCGACGCTTTTCATTGCAGGCCCGCTTTTCAAAGAGCTGCCCAGACGAGATGAAGACTTCGTGGTGCTATGCGCTGAAAGATTTTGCCGCATCTATCGAGAGGTGGAAAAAAATTGAAGGCAGGTTTCTGATTTTGCAGGGGGATAACGACACGGTCGTTGACGCGGATTACAATATCACGTTTTTACAGAATCATCTGACCGATCCCGAAATAGTCATCATACCGAAAGGAAAACATATTCTGCTGCGTTATGAAGGCCCGCTCGGAGAGACTGCACGCGGCGCTGTGGCAGGGACATACAATAAACAGGGGGATTTCTAAAAGATAATTTGCCGGAGGGGGGACTTGAACCCCCACAAGGTTGCCCTCGGCGGATTTTGAGTCCGCTGCGTCTACCAGTTTCACCACTCCGGCGTTTGAATTGTAATAATTACTCGGGTTGAGGTATCTCGTCAACTTCAAGATATTTGCCCTTTGCGCGGGCAACGATCTTACCCATCTCGTTTTCAATCTCGGCTCTGTTCTCGATCACACGCTTGTTCTTTTTTACGTGCCATCCACGAATGTACAGATTCTCATTGATAAACGCGGGCTGAAGAAACCGGACAGTTATTTCGCCGGTAAGAGCAAAGAACTCAAGGTATTTGTTCACCGTAATCATCGTCTCATCGAGAAGCGCCGAAACAACCCCGGCGTGAATGATGTTGGGCGCACCCTCAAGATCCTGTCCGGCACGATACTCACCAAAAGCAGTCTGCGTATCAGGATCAAACTGAAGCTTCAACTGAAGGCCTCGCTGATTCTCCTCTCCGCATCCAAAACAGGTCTTATCTTCAAATTCAATCATGAGGTTACTATCAGAAAGAATAGCTTTGCTGTCAATCATTTTTCTGTTTTTAACTACTTAAAAGAGGGCCATTATCTATAAAATGTTATATAAAGTGATCCAGGGGTACGGGAAACCGGTTATTTATTCATTCTTTCCATCAAAACATCCACTTCATCCTGATCGAGCCACTCATCTGCGACAGAAGTTGTCGCTCCGGTCTCGATCATATACATCTCCATCGCCATTATCAGCTGCTCTTTAGAAAAGACTCCGAGAGTCACGAGTATCTCACCCAGGGCCCGCTGGGGATTATCTTTCTGCAAAGCGAGTGACTCATCAAGCTGATTCTGAGTTATAAGCCCATTTTGAATTAAATATTCACCAACCTTCATCTCTAATCCCCGGTAATATTAGTATTCCGAAACCGCCATTTCAGGGGGGCCGCAAAAATTGTCTACAGCCCGCACTTCTTAAAACGCGATGAAAACCGTTTAAAAGTCATAACTGCTACGGTTTTCAAAACCACTTCATATTTCTAAAGTACACTTATGCAAAGCGATTTGCAACAAATATATAACGGATCGCTTAAAAACTCAATTCATATGGTGCGTGGTCGCCAATTAAAACAAAGCAACCAATCCGTCACTGAGAAGTCCTTCTGAAACAGCATATACCCATAATTTTCCATAGCCGCTCAATTCTCATAAAAAATATTTGCACCGGCAAAGATCAGCAGCATAATAACTGTCGCACAGATATTATTGAAATTATAATTCAGGCGGCAGACAGTTTCAACCCTCTCAATCACGCTGCCCTCTGCCAAGGAGTTCAACATGCGCATCGACCGCATGCTTTCGATCGTCGTTATGCTGCTGAACCGTGACCGCATATCGGCACGGGAGCTGGCCGAAAAATTCGAAGTTAACATACGCACGATCTACCGTGATATTGACGCGATCAATCTCGCGGGAATCCCCGTGATCTCTTACCCGGGCAATAACGGCGGCTTCGGCATAATGCAGAATTTCAGGCTCGAGCGGCAGCTGCTCTCACTGGCGGATCTCTCATCAATTCTCGCCGCACTTAAGAGCATCAACACATCCCTTGAAAACGTGCAGATCGACAACGCCATTGAAAAACTCCAGAATCTTGTGCCGCAAAATTCTAAAAGCTACTTCAACGATTCTTTTGAACAGATTGCCATCGACCTGATACCGTGGGGTGTAACCTCAAAGGTTCGGGATAACCTGAAAATACTGTATGATGCGGTCACCCGCAGACAACTCATCTCCGCCGTCTATCGGGCTCCGCAAAAGCCGGTCGAAACGCGTACCATAGAACCGATGACTCTGCTTGTAAAAGGATTCGCGTGGTATCTCTTCGGCTACTGCCGCAACCGCAGAGCCTTTCGCATCTTTAAAGTCTCACGCATGCGCGAAATAGAGATTTTGGCGGGGGGATTCGAGCGAAGAGATGAGAGTTACAGAAATCACCTCTCTTATCTTCCCGAGGAGCAGCACGTCCCCGTAAAGGCAGTGCTGCGCTTCTGTGCAGAATTAAAAGACCGGATCGAGGAAACGTGGGATGAGTCGCAGATCCGCGAAAACCACGACGGCACCGTCGACGTCACCGTTGAGTTTCCCGACGAGGTGTGGATCACCCCGATGATATTAAGCTACGGAAGCGGAGTCGAAGTGATCTCTCCCGAGAGCCTGCGAGAGAGAATTGCACTGAGCGCACAGCAAACTGTAAACGTCTACAGGAAAAGCAACTAAAAAAATTTTTAATATTGTAACTCTTTGTCCCTTAATGCACCATAACATTATGAATTTTTGGAACCAATACTCCCCTGTTTAACCTCGCCCGCCCTCAAGCGGGTCTTTTTTTATCTTCGATTGCCGCGGCGATCTTTTGGCGGATCTTTTCGGCAAACTCTTCATATTTTTCCCTCTTCGGATAAACCGGACTCAGAAATGAAACTGAGATTTTGCGAAAGGGCCTGATAAAGAACGCCTGAACCGGCAGAGCCCTTTCTGTTCCCGAGATAACAACGGGCACGACGGGAACTTGCAGCTCTTTTGAAAGAATAGCGAAACTTTTTTTAAACAAACCGGGCTCGCCCTCAGTGTTACGAGTCCCCTCGGGAAAAATGGCAAGGTAATTTCCCTTCTTGAGAACATCCGCCATCATCTGAATCGATTCATTCAGATCACGGTTTATATCCATGACGATCACATTGAAACGCGCGGCGAACCACTTGTGCAATTTTGTATTAAAATGCTTCTCTTTCGCGAAAATATAGGTCTTTCTCAGAATTCCTCTCGAAAGCGCCGTCGCGACAACCGGCCAGTCAAGAAAGCTCTGATGATTGGGAGCGAGAATACACGCCCCCTCGGGAAGGTTCTCTCTGCCCTCAACGCGGATACGTAAAACTGAGTTCAACACAACTTTCAGAATACTCATTGCCGTTATATGGGGAAAGCGGCTCCGGGCCAAATTAAAATTTGTATTCATATTGCGGATTATCGTTCCCCAGTTGACCTCTTTGATCTCTATCTTCATTTTCGGTCGGTTTTTGCTTATGAACTCGGCAAGCTTGTTAATCTTTCCATATTTTGAAAGAAGTTTGTCTTCCATGTGAATTCCGAATGTGGACTTGATATACGCGAGCAGTGACACCTTTGCCAGCGAGTCCATACCCAGATCAACTTCAAGGTGATCATCGGGATATATATCCTTTCCCGTCTCACCGACGAGAAAAGCCTTCAGCGCGTGATACTCCTGAAGATCCGGATCCTTTTCCCGTTTGCGGCTTGTCCGCTCGGGAGATATACACTCTTTCAAAAGAAAGCGGCGCAGCTTTCCCAGCCTCGTCCTGGGAAGTTCATCTTCAACAAGATAATAGCGGGCAATGCGTTTATAGGGAGCAACTGAGCGATTGTACTTGTCAAGCATCGCATTTCTGAAGAATTCATCGAAATTATGAATTTCCGCCTCGTCCAGCTTTTTCATATCCGGACGTATCACAAGCGACAGCATCCCCTTTTCATCGAAAACTCCCGCTTCAAGAATCATGGGCGAGAGTTTCAAAATTTTGTCTTCAATCTCTGAGGGATTTATATTTTTACCATTCGAAAGGACAATGATCTCTTTCGAGCGGCCGGTTATGACAAGGTATCCCCCCTTATCAAAATAGCCCAGATCGCCGGTATGCAGCCATCCGTCCCTGATAATATCGGCGGTCTCTTTCGGCCGCTTATAGTATCCCTTCATCATGTTGGGACCGCGAAAACAGATCTCTCCATCGATTATTTTCACCTCTGTACCGGGAATCGGACGGCCTACTGTACCCATGCGGTATTTATTCGGCTGCGGGCAGGTGATCATCGGTGCCGCCTCGGTCATCCCGTATCCCTCGACAATCTTGAATCCGATTATGGTAAAAAAATCGGCATCCTTTTTATCAAGCGGCGCCCCGCCGGAAATCATCTCGACCATGGCACCGCCAAAAGTTTTGTGAACCTGTTTAAAAATTATTTTTGCCAGAGCCGGAATCCGGACCACACTGAGCAGGTGGTAAAAGAGATTGCCGACAAAGCTCTTTTTAATCTTAGCCATGATCCCCGTTCTGAGAAGAGAATACAGCCGGGGAACTCCAATAAACAGGGTCACTTTGTTCTTCTGCAGTGTTTCCATTATATCCGCAGCGGTGAGCGAAGTGGCAATCGCACAGCTTGAGCCGATATATAACGGGGCCAGCATCGAACCTGCCAGCGGGAAGACATGGTGAAGCGGCAGAAGGATCATAACAACAGAACTCTTTTTATAATGCAGTTTCTCACCGCTGACCGCCTCAATATTCGACATAAAATTCTGGTAGGTGAGCATTACCCCCTTGGGGTCGCCGGTTGTTCCTGATGTGTAGATTATTGCCGCTGTATCATCCATATCGGAGGGGCTAATGGGGTCGGAGGGATATTTTTTTTTATTCTTCTTAACTGAATCAACACTATATGCGGCAACCTCTTTTTTCGCGATCTTCTGCGCCTTTTTGAACAGCTCAGCGGTTTGTGATGAGATTACCGCAGCTGCAGGAGCACAATCCTTTATGATATATGCTATATCATCGGCTGAGGCGGTAATATCAACCGGGACCGATATCGCGTGATTCACCCACGCGGCGAAAAACGCAAAAATCCACTCCGGTCGATTTTCACAGAGGATTATCACTCTGTCATTTTTCTTCACTTTGACCAGGTCGCCATAATGCCTTGATTCGCAAAGCAGTTCTGTGTAACTTATCGCCCGATCACCTGCAAAAATAGCGGTTTTGTTATGGTCTTGAATAAACATATACCCTTCCTTTCACTGATACACCATTGTAAGCGGCTATTTCAGCATGAAAAAATCTCAGAGTAAATCAATTATACAGGCCGGCAATTCTTCAACAAAAATACTCCCGTACAGATCAACCTGAACTTACGACAAGGGACGACACGACGCGTGATATAGTTGCAAAAGATTTGCACTGGAAGCAAAACCATGTATTTGCGCACAATCTGCCATTCCGGTCTTTCAGTTATGACGCAACGCTCACTGTCCGGAACGGTTTCTTTCAATAAGCGGTATTGAGGTTACAAAAAAACGCTTGTTTCGTTCCACGACGAGAGCGAGCTGTGAGTTAAGCGGGATATTGCGCACAATCTGAATCAATTCACTTTTTGAAGAGATAATTCTCCCGTTGGCCTCACGGATTATATCGCCGCGACGGATCCCGGCTCGCTCGGCGGGTGAATTATCGAGTACAGAATCAACATAGACCGCCGGTTTTTTCCCTTTTGCTTCGCGGACAAGCAGACCAATCCACCCGCGGCGGACATAACCGTAGCGTATAAGCTCGTCAGAGGTGGAAATGACAAGTTCGGAAGGTATCGAGAAACTGATTCCCTGATATCCCCCCGTCATCGTACGAATGGCGGTGTTCATCCCCACCATTCTGCCGTCAAGATTGACCAAGGGTCCACCCGAATTGCCCGGATTGATGGGGACGTCACTCTGAATAAAATCTTCTATCTCGACAAATCCGACATCGCTGCGATGCACAGAGGAGACTATACCGCAGGTTATTGTACTCGATAATCCGTAGGGATTTCCGACAGCAAGTACCCACTCCCCCTCCCGCAGCGACGAGGAGGGCGCGGTTTCGACAGCGACAAAGGGGCCGTTTCCGGAGAGTTTCATAATCGCAATATCTGTCGCAGGATCAGCTATATAATAGTTGTTATCAGAAAAACGGTCAAATCCGGATTCTTTTCCGTCAGGAAGCAGCGCGGTAAAAACCCGTTCGCCCTTTACCACATGGTAATTTGTTACGATATATCCTGTTCCGGTGATTATTGTACCGGTTCCGTATCCGGCGGAACGTTCGGCGGGATCAGAGCCCAGAATGATAAAAACAACCGATCGCTTCGCCTTCTGGGCTGCCGAAACGAAATCGGGAGGGGTGTCGGCAAATACCGGAGGGATAAAAAACATCATCAGAACAAAAATTGCCGGAAGAAATCCGCCCGCTCTTTTTGGTACAATAAAATTAAAGGGAGGGCGGAGCGAGAGATCTTTGCATTTTCGCATTTCATCAACCCTGCAGTATTTTTTTACAACTTCATGGAATTCATAAAAAATCAATCAAAAGAACCAGAACTGGTAAAAAACAAAGTCAAATAACAGAGTACAAGCTGTAATGTTGATTTTCGGAAGCGACATCGAATGTTCGGCAATTTGCACATCAAAAAAAAGGGCACCATCCGGTACCCTTTTCATTTTGATCTGGTTTATTTTCACGACCCGTTACTTTGTCGGGCAGAAAAAAAATGCTCTTATCTCATAGTTTCCGGCTGTTCGTTTGCGCGGTTCTGGGTCTGCAGATCACTACGACGGTCGCGAACCTCTGAAGCATTCGTCTGCCGGTCACTTATAATTCTATTCTTATTATCGGCCTTGTCAATTTTGTACTTGCTCTCGCCGCTTTCTGTCAGATACTCATCAGGATTGATGTCTTCAAGAATGGCAATCGCATAACTCTTTGCAACTCTGAAATGAAAAACCGAAACCGCATATTCACGCTGGGTACGAGCTCTATCCGCATCATCAACCTGTCCGTAAGCAGTGCGCAGGCGGTTAATATTATTTGAAAGTTTCAAATTTGAATTCGGATTGGATGCGGTACTGGCCTTTAATGAAAGCTGCAGTATGTGGTCTGCACAAAGATTAAGCATCTCAAGGGTATTCTTTCTATACTCATCTGAAATTTTCTGGTAAAGCTCGTTGATCTTCTTTTTGTTTTCTTCGAGCTTGACTGCGGCATAAATCACCTGACGACGATAGGAAAGGTTCATCGCATCTTTATACCCGGCATAGATCTTTTCGTAATCATCATTCCAAGCGGACTGAGAACCTTTGAAATTTTCTTTTATGACATTGAGCGTGAAAATAAGTTCGAGATTTTCTTTTGAGAGCTTTTCCACTTTGTCGAGCGCATGAAATTTGGCCAAATAATTGTCCTCAGGCCGGTCAGCTTCAGAATACTGCGACGCCGGATCATCTATATAACTTGAATTACCGCTTGAACTTCCCCCTGAAGAACCTGAAGAAGTTGTGGAAGTTGTAGTTTCTTGCTGCGCCACGAGAGATATCTGGAAGGCGACGATAAGAAGCAGAATGAATAATTTCCCCGTAGATGCTTTCATTGTGTTACTCCTGTTCAAATGTCAAGGCGGCTTCCCTGCCAAAAACAAACCTTGTTGCAAACTATATTCTACTGGCCGGTGATAATCAACTATTTTTTTTCTTTGCACTTATTAATGTAAAAAAGGCCGGAGATGACGTTCCATTCAGCATCGAAACCATCCCACAAAATCCTCAAGCATATGAACAGCGAAAATCACCTGATAGGTGAATCGGCAATGAGGTCAAAATTCTTTAGAAAAAAATTCTGCTGCCGGAAAATACTGATTTAATAGAGAAGACGCGATAACAAACTTTTCAACCCGATCTCTTCGTTTTCAGTGATGAAACCTGCGGCCAAAAGCGGCCGGTGGAAGTTTTTGAAACCGATCAATGGATTTTGCTGTACTTTTTTTCCGCTTACCCGGTGTTCTTGCACAGAGGTTCATATGAGAAAGCAAAAGAGCATGAAAGAGAGTACAATCGTCTCGAGATACCTGCTTATGCCCGAACATGCGAATCCGGCAGGAATCGCATTCGGCGGAACAATACTTTCATGGATTGACATAACCGCATCGATGTGCGCGATGCGCTTTGCCGAGACAAATGTACTCACGGTGAAAATTGACTGCACCAATTTTTTGAAGCCGGTGGCGATCGGCGATCACGCGATCATTGAAGCTTCTGTCTCTTCAACAGGAAACACTTCACTCGAAGTTACCGTTACTGTTTTTCGGGAGCACCCCTTTACCGGAGGAAGGGAGGTCGCAACGACTTCACACCTTGTCTTTGTCGCAATCGACGGCAGCAAAAAACCGACACAGGTCCCCGAGGGAATATAAGGGAACCTCTTAAACTGTTTTGATAGCCGCCCATTGATGAGCACCATGCCATGATGTTGTCGAAGCGGATACCTATCCACTTATAATTCATACACAACTATTTAGACTTTAATATGAGCGCAAAAATGCAGAATCAATTTTGCCGTTCCTAATACAAAATTACGCGGGAGGCAGTTTCAAGAGCACAAAAAACTTAAGATACCTTCCTTCTGGGTAAACCAGATTGTACGGATGGTCAGCCGGCTGACAGCGTGACTCAATAACCTTAACCTGGCAGTGGGCGTTAAGCGCACTCTGATGAAGAATTTTTATGAAGGTTATCTCATCAACATGCGTGGTGCAGGAGGAAGAGACCAGTATCCCGTTATCTTCGAGTTTTTCAAGGGCTTTTGAATTAATGGTGATATATGCCTTGATGGCATTCTGCAGCTGTGTACGGTTTTTGGCAAATGAAGGGGGATCAAGAATAATCAGGTCGTATTCCCCCTTGTTCAACTCGGTAAGAACATCAAAGACATCCCGGGCAATAAAACCGTAACTCTGAGGGTTATATCCGTTGAGGGCGAAATTAGTCTTCGCACCTTCTATTGCCTTGGCTGAAATATCCACACTTGCAACATACTTTGCGTTCGAAGCCGAATAGACAGAAAAGCCCCCGGTATAGGAGAAGCAGTTGAGCACCCTCAGCCCCTCAGTATAGCGGATCAATGCGTTACGATTCTCCCGCTGATCAAGAAAGAAGCCTGTCTTCTGCCCTTTCTGCATGTTTACACGAAAAACAAAACCATTTTCATTAATGTCGGTCTCTTCGATATTTTCGCCATAGAGAAGTCCGCTCTGCTCCTGAGGCAAACCTTCCTGCTTTCGTGAAGCGAGGTCGCTGCGTTCATATATTGTGCGGGGATTACAGACATCGACAAGAGCCTGAACAATGATATCCTTCAACCGGTCCATGCCCGCGGTGTGAATCTGCACCACGAGACAGCCGTTATAGTTGTCCACAACAAGGCCGGGAAGATTGTCACTTTCGCCGAAAACAAGACGCCATGCATTCGAGTTCGGCACAAACCGCTCCCGATCCGCCTTTAAAGCGGTAAAGCGCTCAACCAGGAAGCCCTTGTCAATTTTGCGTTCAGCGCGGGTAAGCAGTCGTACGGTGATGTTGGTATGGGGATTATAGTACCCCGTGCCGAGAAACTGCTTTTTTGCGTAAAGCAAACAGATCTCACCGGCTGCAATTTCACGCTCACATGATTCGACCGCGCCTGAGAATACCCACGGGTGCCCCCCGATAATATTCGATACGACGCCCTTCTTTATGAAAACTTTCGGATACATGCGCACATGATCGGAGACCGGCATTTTGCGTCAAGCGCAATACCGTCTGTTAATCACATTGTCGCATCTGTCTACATATGTCTCTTCGCAAATGAGACCCATTTCAAAAAGCAAAGACTGTCCCGACAAACGCTTCGGAGCGAATTCACCTGTAGCGGTTAGCAAAATGATTAACCTGTTTCTATGCTTTGAAGGCATGACAAACAAAACTTTCATAAGGGAGTTCTAAACAATTCGTAAACCACACTTCTGATTAAAATGCGCTTATAAAATAGACTTGTTGCGAAACTGAAAATCCGGGTGTTTGCCCCGCCTCCGGCGGGGCAAACACATCGTTTTATTGAGTTAAGCAGCAAGTTTAATCTACGAATTTCGGGAATGAGGTGTATTCCGTGAAAGGGGGAACACTAAAAACTATTTTTCAGAAGATCTGTAAATAAAATAAAATTATTGCAATCTTGTATGACTATATTATACAACGTCTCTCGATTCAAAATCGCTTAAAATTGTATCAAGGATGTTCAAGATGAAAAAAATTCTGAAAGCGCTGAGAGCTGCCGGTCTGTCGGCATTCGGTGTTCCCCGCGCAGCACAATTTGCCATTACGAATCGATGCAACGGCAGGTGTAAAATCTGCAGTATCTGGAAGCAGAAAGAAAAGATAACCGTTTCGAAAGAAGATGGAATAAAGGTAATAGACCGTTTTGCAAAATTCGGTGTTATGCAGATTACCTTTACCGGCGGCGAACCACTTATGAATCCGAACATATATGATTTCATAGAAAGAGCTCATAAACACGGCATGTATATTGGTGTATGCGTAGGCGACCCCCGGCTCATCACTGAGAAGACCGTAAAAAAGCTTCATGACTACGGCCCGATTGTGCTCAGTATGTCATTTGACACGAATGACCCCGAACTGAACGCCGAATTAAGAGGTGTCCCCGGCATTCACGATCATTTCAAGCGCGCGGTTGAACTGATCAACAGATACAACATCAATCTCGTCGCCGGCCCGACGATTACCGGCTACACCTGGAACAAGATTCCTGAGGTGCTGAATGCCGCCAAGGAGATCGGATTCTCTTTTATTAATATCAGCTATCCGACACAATCTCTTTCAAAGACTTTCCAGATCGGCACAGCGGATACCACTCACATTGCCCTTTCAAAAGAGCAGATTTTGTTCGGACTCAACAGCCTCCTGCATCATATCAAAGCGAACAAAAATGATCCCTTCATAATCAATCCTCCCCTTTCAATCAGAAACATGATCAAGTTTCTCAACGATCCGAAGTCTGTTGATTATCACTGTCTGGGCGGCTGGAAGGTTTTCTGTGTGGATTGGTTTCTTGATGTCTACTCATGCTGGCGTTCTGAGAACAAACTGGGAAATGTGCTTGATCCTGATTTCAGACTGAATAAGACCAGACACAATGCGTGCACCATGAGCTGGTTTCGCGACTTCAGCGTATTTTTTCAGGATTCGGGAAGAACAGCCGCTCATCACCTTTTTGCCGGCACATTCAGCAAATTCATAAAGCTGCTTAGCTGAGAAAGTTCTTTCTTGAAAAATTTTTCAAAATGGAAGGCCTCGAAAATCAGCATTTTGATTTAAATGCTGATTTTTCTGCTGTTTGTGACCACTTATTGGCGCGCAGCGTCATAAGGGAACATCCGCCTTTAATTATTCGAGGTTCCCTTATGATATCTGTTTTGCAATCTTCTCTCTGTCGGGAGTTTTTCCCGGCGCGCTGCCGGTGATAGTCAGAAGTTTGCCGGCACTCGCACTGCGGCTTCCTGCAATCCGCGAAACATACTGAAATATCTTTTCCGCTCCCTCATGTTTTTCATCGGCCTGAACAGTAATCACGTTTATCCGCTTCTCTTCAAGAGGGGCCATTGCGAGAAACGCATTTGCCGCCGGAGTCAACGATGCTGCCCACACCGGAGATGCGATGGTTATCTCTTCGACGCCTTCAAAAATATCCATCGATATCGGTTTTATTTTTGCTTTTGACTTGAGAAGAGCACCGAACGCCGAAAGCATAAACCCCAGCTTTCCCTTGGGATTCTTCAGCAGCTCAATTTCGCAGAGCACCGCACCCTTTTTACCTGCATAGATCTCCGCCGCAATCTTTGTGTTCCCCTCAAACGAGTAATATGCAACCAGCTCACGTTTCTTTTCCATGATAAATCGCGCCTCCTTGGCGCTTAACAATGATACAAATGCAAAGACAATAAAGCAATCATATATATGAGACGCCCGAAATAAGTACCGATTAAGATTAATTTGATTTTTAACTTTAACATGACTATGATGAGTGCGGCAGATCGATAAAGGCTATTTCTCACTTCATTCAAAAACAATTTGACATTCTTCTTTCGGCTAAAAGACTACGGCAACTACTTTGCGGAGGGTACAGATGAGCAACAACGCAGCACTCAACGGAGCATTTGAGGAAAAAATACAGGGGATCTCAGATTATCTTAAAGCGAAAGTTTTGAGCCCGGCAGTCAGCGAGAAAGAGAGTATTCTCAAAGATGCCGAAAATCAAAAGAAAACAATCATCGATGCCGCACACGTAGAGGCAAAACGCATCGTCGATGAGGCGCACGAGAAAGCCCGTCTTGCCGAAAGCACGCTGCAGTCTTCCTTAAAGATAGCAGCAAAGCAGGCGATAGATCAGCTCAAGATCGCGCTTGAAACTCAGGTTCTGAAAGAAGCTGCTTCCATCACCGTCGAAAAAGCCATGCAGAGTGAAGAACTTGTCACCCGCTTCGTCGAGGAGATCATCGCCGCATACATAACCAGGGGCGTCACCGATGTTGAATTTGCCTTCTCTGACTCGCTTCGCGATAACATGAAGTCGTACATCGGTGCTTCATCAAAAAAACTGCTGCAGCAGGGCGTTAAAATCACCGACGAGCGCGTACCGGCCGGATTTACTGTCGTCGAAAAAGAGAAGCGTCTCATGTACGATTTTTCAGCCGAATCGGTTGCAGAACTTCTTGCGACATATCTTCGTCCAGAGCTTCGTTCTTATTTATTTCAGAAGTAAGGCAGCGCTAATATGAAAATGAATAATTACCTCATCGCTTCTCTCCCTGATATCGAATGGGAAGGCGAGATCAGAGGTACGCTCGCTGATTTTCTCGATGCGGGGGGATTCGTTCTCGAATCCTATGAGCTGCTGCCGTCGCTGCTGTTATACAATGATCTCAGAAATCTTGAGGCTATTGCGCGCGGTATTACCGAGGGCGCGCCGGCGGCTGCCGGTTCACAGACAATACAGGAGCTTCGCCTCTTTTGCGACGCGCCCTTTGCGCAGGCACCTGCACACTTTCCCGAGTGGCTGATCGATTTTTTCACACGTTACCGCGACAATGACGAACGAACCGCGCATATCGAGGAAATTTATACATCCTATTTTGAAAACCTTACAGGCCACCCCTACCTGGAATTCTTTTCAAAGACAGTGGCAACATTTCGCACGGCAGTAGCGGCACTGCGCATCTCGAAGCTGACGAAGCCGCTTGAGTCACTTCTCGCCGGTGACGAAGAGAGCTGCGAAATTATCCTGGAACACCGCAACAGCGCCGATTTCGGCCTCAAGACTCACTTTGCGGAGATCGTCGATCTTCAGACCATTTTTGAAAAGAGTGTTATAGAACGGGAAAGAACTCTGGATATGCTGCTTCTTTCAATTCTTAATTCGTATGCCGAGGATCAGCTCTTCGGCGACCATATAATCTACAATTACATTTTTTCACTGTTAATCAGAGACCGCTGGTGCGGTCACAACGAGGCTGAGGGCTTATCGTTTATCGAAAAGCTGGCCTCGGCATAAAATTCCATCGCAAGCCCGGTATGCCGGCGCTCGCGGGCGGGTCAAGATTCAGCAATGGATCCGCTTTTTTTCACAACCGGCGCGCAGGTAAAACATGCGCCTCAAGAGTTCAATCACGCAGGAGTAATCCATGAGCAATAATGAGAAAGCAACAGGAACAATTGTCGCGGCCCAGGGCAACCTGATGACAGTTCAGTTTGAAGGCATTATCAGACAGAATGAGCTTGCCTATGTAAAAACAGGGGGACAGAGCCTTAAGGGCGAGGTAATCGAAATCAACGGATCTCTCGCGAAAGTGCAGGTCTTTGAGCCGACCCGAGGTGTCCGCAGCGGAGACAAGGTCGAATTTGAAGAGGAGCTTCTCTCTGTCGAACTGGGGCCGGGACTTTTAAAGAGTGTCTACGACGGGCTGCAGAATCCTCTCGAAGAGGTTGCGCAGCAGGCCGGATTCTTTCTTCCCCGCGGCGTCTACCTGAACGCGCTGGACCGCAGCACAAAATGGCATTTCACGCCGAAAGCGAAAGTCGGCGACACCGTCGAAAAAGCGGATTATCTCGGTTCGGTTCCCGAAGGAATACTGGAGCATAAAATCATGGTTCCCTTCCGTTTTAACGGTAAGGGCACTATCAAAGAGATCAGAGCTGAGGGTGATTATACCGTCGACGAGGTGATCGCCAAAATCGAGAATGAAAAAGGCGAGCTGCAGAACGTCACCATGATGCAGCGCTGGCCCGCGAAATTTCCGGTCCGCTTCGGCGAACGCATTTACCCCGAAAAACCCCTCATGACGGGCGTACGCATCATCGACGGCCCCTTTCCCGTCGCAAAGGGCGGAACCTTCTGCACCCCCGGACCCTTCGGCGCCGGCAAGACGGTACTGCAGCACCAGATATCCAAACACGCGGAGGCGCAGGTCGTCGTGGTCGTCGCCTGCGGCGAGCGCGCGGGTGAGGTCGTTGAGGTTTTGCGCGAGTTCCCCCAGCTTGATGACCCGCTGACCGGCAAGAAGCTGATGGACCGCACCTGTATCATCTGCAACACCTCGTCGATGCCTGTGGCCGCGCGCGAATCTTCGGTCTATGTCGGCACGACCATCGCCGAATACTACCGGCAGATGGGCCTTGACTGCCTGCTTCTCGCAGACTCGACCTCACGCTGGGCGCAGGCGCTGCGCGAAATGAGCGGCCGCCTCGAAGAGATTCCCGGCGAAGAGGCCTTTCCGGCCTATCTCTCATCGCGCATATCAGAATTTTATGAGCGCGCAGGTCTTTTAAAGAACAGACGGGGGGATACCGGATCACTCACTATCGGCGGCGCGGTTTCACCTGCAGGCGGAAACTTCGAAGAGCCGGTAACGCAATCCACTCTCGCCGTCGTCGGATGCTTTCTGGGACTTTCGCGCGCCCGTTCGGATGCGCGCCGCTTTCCCTCCATTGATCCGCTGATATCGTGGTCGAAATATCTCGACCGTTTCGGCGAATTAGGTGATGATAAAACGAAACTGAAGGTCGCAGCAATCAGCAACGCCCAGACGGTTCTTCGCAACGGCGATGAGATCGGCAAAAAAATGTCAGTTGTCGGCGAGGAGGGTATCTCGATCGACGATATCGTAACCTTTCTGAAAGGCGAATTTTACGACTCGGTCTACCTGCAGCAGAATGCGTTCGACAAGATCGATACATCGACCACTCCGGAGCGGCAGGCGGAACAGGTCGAGATAGTAAATGAAGTGATGCGGAAACAGTTTACGTTCGCCTCGCGTGACGAGGCGCGCCGCTTTTTTCTCAATATCACCGACCAGTTCATTCAGTGGAACTATACGGCAAAGAGCGACTTGGCGGAATTCAACGAGCGCAAAGCGAAACTTGTGGCGACAATCAGGGGGTAACCAATGGTCAAGGCTTATAATAAAATTGAAAGAATAAAGGGCAGTATAGCCCAGGTCAAGGCGGATGATGTTTTTCTGGGAGAGCTCGCGCTCATAAAGATGCGTGACGGGCGCTCCACCCTCGCGGAGGTGATCAGCTTCGATCACGACAGGGTAAATTTGCAGATATACCAGGGGACAAAGGGTGTATCCACCGGAGACCAGACCCGTTTTCTGGGCCGCCCCATGCAGGTTCCCTTCGGCGAATCACTGCTCGGGCGTGTGTTCAACGGTTCGGGTGATCCGATCGACAACGGCCCGCAGGTCATGGAAGAGAGCGTCGATATCGGCGGCCCCTCTTTCAACCCGGCACGACGCATCATCCCCCGCCGAATGGTAAAGACGAATATCCCCATGATCGATATGTTCAATTCGCTGGTCATCTCGCAGAAGATCCCGATTTTCTCGATCGCGGGCGAGCCGTATAACGAACTTCTGGCGCGTATCGCGAGCCAGACCGACGCGGATATAGTTATCCTCGGCGGCATGGGACTCAAATTTGACGATTACGAATTTTTTCACCGCTATTTCACGAAGACCGGCGCGATGGAAAAGACGATCATGTTCGTGCACATGGCCTCGGATCCTGTCGTCGAGTGCATGCTCGTCCCGGACATGGCTCTGGCTGTCGCGGAGAAATTCGCCGTTCAGAACAAGAACGTGCTGGTTCTTCTCACCGATATGACCGCATTCGCCGACTCGCAGAAAGAGATTTCGATCTCGATGGAGATGGTTCCCTCTAACCGCGGTTACCCCGGTTCGCTCTATTCGGATCTGGCGTCGCGTTACGAGAAGGCGGTGGATATCGACGGCTCGGGCTCTATCACCATAATCGCGGTAACCACGATGCCCGGCGATGACGTCACACACCCCGTACCGGACAACACCGGCTACATCACTGAAGGCCAGTTTTACCTTCATAACGGCGTCATAGACCCCTTCGGCTCACTTTCGCGACTCAAGCAGCAGGTCATGGGGAAGGTGACGCGCGAGGATCACTCTGATATTTCAAACGCGATGATCCGCCTCTACGCCGACGCGAAGAAGGCGCGCGACCGCGAATCGATGGGATTCCGTCTTTCGGACTGGGACAGGAAGCTCATCAAATACTCTGAACTTTTCGAATCGCGCATGATGGATCTGCGCGTGAATCTCGACATCATTGACCAGCTCGACCTCGGCTGGCAGATACTTGCCGACTGCTTCGACAAAAACGAGACGGGACTTAAAAACGCCTGGATCGAAAAATACGGCAAGTGGAAGTGAATATGAAGAGCCCGGAAATTCTCCGGATATCGGAGAATTTACCTGGTTCGGGTTTTGCAAATTTTCATATTGGATGAAAAGGGAAAATAATGGCAGAGCTCAGGCTAAACAAAACAGAACTGAAAAACCAGAAGACGCTTCTTGACCAGCTCTCTAAGTACCTTCCGACTCTGCAGCTTAAAAAGCAGCAGCTTCAGGTTGAAGTCAACAATATGCGCGCAAGCGTCGAACTTCTGAAAGATCAGCTGAACGATCTGAAATCAATATTAAGAGAATACGCAGGGCTTTTCTCTGAATTCCTTCCGCAAAATCTCAGCTCTTTAATTGAAGTCGCCGAAGTACGCACGGGTAAAGAGAATATCGCCGGCGTCGAGATACCCCACTTCGAGTCGATACTTTTCAGAGAAATCGCCTGGTCATTCTTTACGACCCCGGTCTGGATAGACCGCGCGGTCGCCGACCTCAAATCACTGGTGACGCTGCGCGAAAAAAACAAAATCGCGGTGCAGCGACTGATGCTGCTCGAAGAGGAGCTGCGACAGACCAATATCAAGGTTAATCTTTTCGAAAAACGCATGATCCCTCAATGCAGGGCGAACATCAAGAAGATCAAAATTTTTCTCGGTGACCAGGAGATCGCCGCCATCTGCAACGCGAAGATAGCCAAAGATAAACTGAAGAAGAAAGACGCGGTCAAAGAGGAGGTCGGCGCATGATTGAGAAAATGAAAAAAGTCCTCTTTATCGGACCGGACAATACGCGCGAGGCGATGCTTCGCGATCTTCAAAAAAAAGGAATAGTCCAAATAGAGCCCTACCAGGGCGATGCAATCGAGAGAGAGCAGTGTGTTGTCGAGACATCGCGCGCGGAACGGCTGGCTGGCGTGTTGAAAATACTGAAAACCCACACTCCCGAAAAAGTTCCGCAGCAGAAAGAGGGAGCGAACTTTGAGACTGCGGATAAAATAGTGAGTCTCGAACGTGAGCTGACACAGCTGCGCGAAGAGGAAAAAGGACTCTCCGGAAAAAAAGAGGCTCTTGCCCGATGGGGGAACTTCTCAATCGACGAGCTGCACGAGATCGAGCACCTCGGCAATATCAGGATTCAGTTCTGGGAGACCTCCGCAAAAGGGTCGGCTGAGATTATCGCGCCGGAGGCGCACACCCTCGTAACAGTCTCACAAAACGCACATAATCTCTTCTTTCTCTCTTTCGCGGATCATGCGATTTCGATCGACGGCTGCGCTGAATCACGCATTGACACAGATACGAAGAAAATCGAAGCAGCTCTTCTTGAAAACCGGCAGACACAGCTGGCGATTGAAAAAGAGCTCGGAGAGATGAACTGTTACGAGAACGCCGTCAAACGGCTTTATTTCACTGAGATTAACGAAATCAATTTCTCTCAGGCACTGGGCGCGTCGGTACGGCCGCTCGGTATTCTTTTCGCATTTCAGGGATGGGTTTCGTCACGGCAGGTGAATGCCGTCGTTGAATGCGCACAGAAACACAATGGAAAGCTCTTTGAGATCGAACCGGATAAAGACGAGAAGACGCCGACGATGATCCGCAACAGTGGTATCCCCGCGATGGGACAGGATCTTGTATTGTTTTTCGATACGCCTTCAAACAGCGACTGGGATCCCAGCTCGATTGTTTTTCTCTCATTTCTTGTCTTTTTCTCGATGATCATGGGCGACGCGGGATACGGGCTTACGCTGTTCGCGCTGATTCTGTATTTCAGGCTGAAGAACAGAAAGGCCAAGCCGGGCATCAAGCGCTTCATGAATATGGGACTGCTGCTCACCTTCGGAACCATTGTCTACGGGGTTATCACGGGCAGCTACTATGCGCTCCCCTCGCAGACTCCGGTTGTCAGCAAGCTGGTTGAGCTGAAAATTTTTGATCCGGGAAGTCTTAAACGTGATGATCTCAATTTTGCCATGCAGGTTTCCATACTGGTGGGCATGATTCATATCTCGGTATCGGTTTTTCTCAAGGCGATCCGCCAGTTCACCCAGCTGAATTTTCTGCAGCCTCTTTCGAATTTCGCATGGATAGTCGCGATATGGACATTCTTTTTCTGGTACTCGGGCCCGAAATGGGGAATACCGGGGCATGATCCCATGCAGGTGAATATCATGCTCGGCTGCGCAGCGGTGATCTTTCTCACCAGCGCCGGAACGCTGCATCCGGTCAAGCTCATCTTCGGCGGACTCGGCGGACTTTATAACGGCGTGCAGTTTTTATCGGATATTCTCAGCTACATCCGTATTTTCGCGCTGGGTCTTTCGGGTGCCATGATAGCGCAGACCTTCAACAATATGGCGACAAGCATCATGCAGATGGGAGTGTGGGCGATTCCGCTGGGTATTGTCATCTTTGTCTTCGGGCATCTGCTCAATATCGCGCTATCGATTATGGGAGCGGTAATTCACGGATTACGTCTTAATTTCCTCGAGTATTTTAGGTGGAGTTTTGAGGGCGGCGGAAAGTTATTCAGGCCGCTTGAGGATATGCTCGATAAGAATTTGTAATCTTATGGGAGAGGATTTGCACAGTGATCCCCCCGCAACAATGCAGTAACGGCGCCCGCCCTTTAAAAGCGCGGCGCCTTCATAAAATTAATACAAAATTTTATAACAAAGGAGTACGCTATGGATTTTATTGGACCGATTCTCGCGCTCGGTATGGGCGCGGTCGGCAGCTCGATCGGCTGCGGTATCGCAGGGGCGACCTCGCACGGAGCGATGGCAAAGACGGACGAGAACCACGGGCTTTACCTGGGACTTTCGGCGATGCCCGCTTCCCAGACGATTTACGGATTCGTAATGATGATTCTTCTGAGCGGATCTAACGTTGAGGGGCTCGCAAGCATCGGCATCGGCTTTTCGGTTGGACTGGGCCTCATGACAAGCGCGATCTACCAGGGCAAGGCATGCAGCTCGGCTATTCTCGGCGTTTCGAAAAAGCCTTCAATCAGCGGTAAGGCGTTTCTCGCGCCCGGCATCATCGAGTCGTTCGCACTGTTTTCACTTGTCGGCGGCATTCTGATGGCGCTGAGCTGAGCCTCTTTGAGGGCGGGGGTAACCCGCCCTTTTATTCTCACCTCTGTTTCTCCTCATTACCTTCACGGAACAATCGCCGCACATGAAGCTCACTCTTGCTATTCGTTCATTTTCAAGATGGCGGAACGAAGCGTCACTTTAATAGTCAGGAACCTCGAATATCTATATTTAATGATCCCGTTTTGCGGCGCAGCCGTCGAGTATGCGACCTGGGGCATGAAGCCTTGCAAAATCAGCATTTCTATTTGCGGTATTATGGAAATACCGATTTACAGAGACAACCTTACAAAATCCCTCTTCCGCTGGTACTGATTTATAAATACGGTCGAACACTTTGGTTTCATCGGTTATGCTTTCCTCACGGTATGGCTGAAGTCCGGTTAGATTTAATCAATACGGGACTCTTGCCAATTATATCTTAACAATCAGGAGAGCAATGTGAAGCGCATATTTTATCTGGATAATTTGAGATTTCTTCTCGTCATTCTCGTTATTTTTCACCATGCGGGGCAGGCCTATGGCCCCGGGGGCGGATGGCCGATTATTGACAGCCGGCAACTGCCGATGCTCGGGGCTTTTTTTTCGGTCAATGCCTCTTTTTTTATGGGACTGCTTTTTTTCATTGCGGGGTCGGTACAGCCGTTAGCCCGCAATATAAGAGGAACCCGCGAGTACATCCGCTCAAGAGTCAGACGTCTTCTGATTCCATTTATTTTCATAGCGGCTGTATTTTTCATTCCGCTGAACTACTCGATCGGCAGCTATGATTCGATCACCGGTTACCTGAGGTTTCTCGTGACAAAAGAGGGCATTGCCTCGTTCACCGGACACAACTGGTTCATTCTACATCTGTTCATATACTCGATGCTCGCCCTGCCTGTCGAAGCGTTCGTCGACCGACTCATCGCAAAATTACCTCATCACAAAAAGCCAGCCATCACTCCGGTCAGTGTTTTTTTCTTTTTAACGGCTGTATCATTGTTGATCGGAACCATAACCTTTATTGTAAGAATTCATTTCCCCGTCGATCGGTGGATCATGTTCGCCGGAGTTATCAGGATGGAGGCGGCGCATCTTCCCCAGTATTTGGTATTTTTTCTTTCGGGAATCTTTCTGAGGCGAATCAATATTCCGGATGCGATAAATCTCAAACATGCCGTGCTGTGGATGATAGCTTCTTTGTTGCTCATAATCGGAGTGTATGTCTCATATTTCATTGCCTTCAAAACAGGAACCAGATTGTTCGCCGCCGGCGGAAACAACATGCACTCGTTCGTCTGGTCTTTTTATGAATCGTTTCTTGCGGTATCCATCAGCATAACGCTGCTGTACCTCTCGAAAGAATTTCTGAATCGCCGCTCGGCAATACTGCAATTTTTCGGAGAAAACTCCTACGGGGCCTATCTGATTCATGTGTTTCCGATGGTTGGATTTCAGATGGTTATTGCATCATCCCAGTTTCATCCGTTCATGAAATTCATCATAACCGGCAGCATATCAGCTGCAATTTCATTCGCATTCGCTGCATTGGTCAGGCAGGTTACCATTGTAAGAAGATATGTATAGATTTTTCCGGCATTATTTTCGAGAGCAGGTTTCACATTTGTTGAATGCGGAGCTGCATTTGGGAAAGGCGATTTGCGATTAATGAGATCGGCCAGTTGTTCTCGTGAAAAGCTCAGCCTCACTCGAAGCGAATCGTTGTGATTAATAAAACACTGACAGCAGAAACTAATGTTAATTCGGAGTTATTCAAATGATAACAAAAATAATATCAACAAAAATGATTATAGTGATTATCATGAGCGCAGCTGCCGCATTGCTGCCCTCATGTAACGAAAGCAGCCTCGCCGAACAGGAGATGAAGAAGTTTACGCCGGTCGAAACCGGTCTTATCGATGATTCATTTTTTGCGGTAAGGGGAAAAATATCAACTATGTTTCTCGTGCAATACGCTGACGGCGCCTACATCGCGATAGACGCGGGAGACGACAAACCGGCCGTCAGCGATGGACTCGATGAACTCGATATAGCCGCTGAATCGGTGTCAGCGGTGTTTCTGACACATTCTGACTGGGATCACATCAAGGGGCTTTCTCTGTTCGAAAATGCGACTGTTTATATATCTGAAGAAGAGGATCCCGTCGTAAAAGGTACTGCGGAGCGGAAAAAGGGAATCAGGAAAAAGGCCGATATCGGTATCTACAAGATGCTTTCGGACGATGAATCTTTGCAGTTCGGAAACACCTCGGTGCGTATTATCAACACGCCGGGACACACTCCCGGTTCAGCATCATATCTGGTGAACGGAACGCTGCTATTCAGCGGCGACACAATAGCCTATACCGGAGGAGTTCTCAGTGTCTTTCCCCGGGTATTCAATACTGATCACGCCATGACAGCGGAATCAATGCTGAGGCTCTCTGAGTTGAGCGACATTACAATCATTTTCACTCCTCATCATGGGGTCGTCTTTGACGCGCAAATGGCCTTTGCAGAATGGAAAGAATCAAGACCGTCAACAGATTGACACAGAATTTCCGGGGGAAGCACACATGCAAATCAGGAATTTGCGGCCCGGTACTCTCCCGGCGACATTCCCGTGTTTTCGGCAAATGTTTTATAAAAGACGCTCTTTGTATTGAATCCAACCGCATAGGCGATATGCAGCACGGAACGATCACGCTGCGACAACAGAAGTTGTTTTGCCTCGTTCACCCTGAAGGCGTTGATATATGAGTTGAAATTTTTACCCATGCGGCTGTTCAAAAGTTCGGAGAGCTGATGGGGGGTGATTTCAAGATGCGCGGCAAGCCTCTGCAGGGTCAGATCTTCGTCGCAATAGAGTTTCTCATCCGCCATGAGGCTGTCGAGCCGCTCAAGCAGCGCCGATATTTCAACCCCCGACAGAAGCGAGCGAACGTAGCGTATCTGCCGGATTTCAGTCGAGAGAGCACGCACCAGCGCATCTTCAAGATCGAGATTGAAAATCATCAGATAGCTCATCATCGCCAGCAGCACCATGCCCGCGGTTTCAACACCCTTTATCCGGTTGACGATGAATACCGCAAGAAGCAGAACTCCGCAGAAAGTAAGAATGGCAGCGACAAAAATTCCCCGAAGTGAAGATTTGAGCGGAGCGGTGAAATCCCTGTAGAAACGCAGTATGTTCACCAGAAGCGCTGCGACATAGGCGAGCAGATGCAGTATCGCCAGATTGCCTGAAAAACAAAAAAATGCTTCGAGCCGGGAGATCGGAAGCGGTGAAAAAAAGGATACGGCTGTCAGAAGAAGCAGCATGGCCTGAATGAGAAACCCCGGCAGGAAATGCATCTTCATCTTCACCGAAACCGGCCCAGCATCTCCGATCATGGCGGCGTACATACACCACATCAGAGGCCCGATAAATAGCTTCTGCATCTTCATACTGATGAAAAGCAGTACCATGAAGGAGTTATCCGTATAACGGACATTCGCGAGATAATAATTCGTAAGATAGTGTTCAAGGAAAAGAACTGCGGTGAGAAGAAATACCGCGCCGAGAGGGAAAAGCCGTCCCCTTTCATGCCTGCGTATCATAACAGTCAGCGCCATGAACAGGGAGGCAACTGCCGCTGAAAACACAAATAAACCGGCAAAGTACCGCACTATCGTTTCCATAAGCCGACATTCGCATATGACAACTATGAAACAAGAAAAATTTGATAATCCGTCTTAGTTTACACCATCAAAATCCCGCACACCGCTCTCATTTTCCTTATCCTCCCGGTTTCATATCTTCTCCAAAATATTATCGGCCGCTTCATATCCGCTTGATTCATCTGTGCACTAAATACCCGATCATGCCGATAATAACACAGGGGCATTGCCTCTTCACTAAACCAGAACTGGCCCGGTCAATATGATACATCCTCAAAATAAATTCAAATTCGCCTGGGAGGCTTTTGTCCTTCTGCTGACAATTGCGGTTTCCATTCAGGCCCCCATCATGATTGTTTTTGATGTTGAGCTTCGCGGCTGGCTGGTCATTGCCGATGTTTTTATAACCGTCATCTTCTCTATTGACATCATTCTGAATTTCTTTACCGGTTATGAAGAGGGAAATTCTGTCGTCATGGACAGGAGACTGGTCGTCCGCCGATATCTGCGCGGTTGGTTCTGGATCGATTTGATCGCGACCATCCCCTTCGCGCTGATTTTTCACGGGATAACAGCTCTGTGGATGGGCAAGATTCCGCGGCTGATGAGGCTTGCCCGGCTTGCAAGATTGCTGAGACTGCTCAGGCTCCTGCGGCTTATCAGAATAGCACAGACGATGTACAGAATCAATTCGAGTAATACGGTTAACCCCAGTATTCTGCGATTGATTTTTCTCGTCTTCTGGATCGGATTTGCGGTACACTTCATCGCTACGGGGTGGATCGTCATGATCGGAAACCCCGATAACCTCGACAACTTTACCCGCTATATCCGCGCCCTGTACTGGACAACAACGACGGTGACCACGATCGGGTATGGTGATATAACACCAAAGACAAATGCGCAGACCATCTATGTAATTTTCATAGAGCTTACCGGCGCGGCGATGTACGGTTTTATCATAGGTAACATCGCCAACCTCATCGCGAACATTGACACCGCCAAGGCGCAGTACAGAGAGAAAATCGAGAAGATAAACACATTTCTGAAATACCGCAGCATTCCCGCTGATCTTCAGAAAAACATCAACGACTACTACTCATATTTGTGGGACTCACGCCGCGGCTACGATGAAAACTCTGTTCTGAAAGATCTGCCTGTCTCTCTCAAAACAAAGGTTTCTCTTTATATTAACAAAGAAATTATCGAAAAGGTGCCGATTTTCATGGGGGCCAGTGACGCCTTTATCCGCGAAATAATAATGAATCTTGAACCTGTGGTATTTACGCCCGGCGACCATATCGTGCGCAAGGGCGACCTCGGATACGACATGTATTTCATCAGCAAGGGGTCTGTCGATGTTGTTTCAGAGGATGAAAAAACCGTCTATGCAACGCTCTCCTCGGGGCAGTTTTTCGGAGAGATTGCACTTCTGTTCAGCTCGCCGCGAACGGCAACGATCAAATCGCGCGAGTACTGCGACCTGTACCGGCTGAACAAGGATACATTCGATTCGGTCCTTGAGCGCTACCCTGATTTCGAGAAGCAGATCAACGAGTATGCTGCACAGAGGCGGTCTGATCTTTTCAAGGATGTTCCGGCGGAGGATCGCGAAGAGGATATCCCCCCGACACATAATGTTGATCCCGGAAAGGTTATTCTTCCGCCGCACATCACCGATTTCACAGGAACAATACGTGACGCGGTAATCCGTCTGACATGGAACAGCTTTTCTGAAGCGACTCACTACGAACTTATCCGGCGCATGGGCGGCAATAAATGGAAAGTGCTTGAATCTTCTCTTGTTGAAAATTACTATGATGATACAAGTGCACCGGCAGGCAAAGAGGTTCATTACAGGGTTCGCGCGATAAATCTGGCCGGGCCTGGTCCGTGGAGCCAGATCGTGAAGATGAGCCTCTGAAGTACCGGTAATTCGCGACTTACGGTCACCATCCATTTTTTATGACTAGGAGGGCTCATGCGCCTTTCAACAGAAGCAAAGGTGGGATTGCTGATTACAATCAGCTTCACCGTTTTTATCATTCTCATTGGAACTCTGGCAAAGATCAATATCAATCAGAGCGGTTACAGAATCACGCTCATCTTCTCATTTCTGAACGATCTGCACGAGGGAGCCGCCGTAAAAATCGGCGGAGGCATCGAGATCGGAGAGGTTCGGGCGATCAGGCAGTCCAACGACAAGACCGAGGTCGAACTGTGGATCGACAATAAATACCATCTCTCGCGCGCGACCACCTTCGCCATCTTCACGACGGGAATAATCGGCGAGAAATACATCAACGTGATCGTCCCGGCGATTGCGGACAACGAGGGATACCTGCAGGATGGCGACGTCAAGTACGGGATCGACCCCGCCAGCTTTGACCGCATGATGCAGACCTTTCAGAGCTTTCTGCAGGATAAGGACGGGGGTGAGATTCTGGCGGAAATTTTTCAGAACTCGAACTCTTTCGTCGGGAACATGAATGAACTCGTTGAGGACAACAAATACGACGTCAAATCGTCAGTAGTCATGACTAAGGCGACAATAGAAAATCTTTCGCACCAGACCGATCTTTTGATGAACCATCTGAACCGTCTCGGCAAAAATGTCGCCGACCTCTCGGAACAGAATAAAGACGACATCAACATTACGCTGAAAAATCTCTCCGAGACCTCAAAATCGCTCAACGATATCACCTACCGTCTGGACAAGGGACGCGGCACCATCGGCCGGCTTCTGACTGACGAGGAGATCTACAACAATCTGCGCGACGCCTCGATATATTTCCGCGATCTTGCGTACGATCTTAAACAGGATCCCTCGAAGCTCTTTTTCAAAACTAACAGATAAAGGGGATAAGAACAGTCTTGGCGAAGAAAAAGGTCTCTTACATCTGCGTGTCATGCGGCGCGGAGCTTCCCGGATGGTCGGGAAGATGCACGCAGTGCGGCGAGTGGAACTCGGTCGTCGAGGCCGAACCGGCCGCGGCAAAACAGCATGCCGCGTCAAATACTTCATCATTCACCCTTGCAGATATTTCGTCTAACGATATCAGACGTCTCTCATCAACCTACTCTGAATTCGATCTCGTATGCGGCGGGGGGATAGTCCCCGGTTCGGTCATTCTCGTGGGGGGCGAGCCGGGAATCGGGAAATCCACACTCTCTCTTCAGATTGCTGATTCATTCAAAACTCTGTACATTTCAGGAGAGGAATCGCCCACACAGATCAAACAGCGTGCGGTCCGCCTCGGCATAAAGGGCGCATCAATCGTGCTTTCAAACACCACCGTCGCCGAAGACATCGCGACTCTCGTCGACAGGGAAAAGCCGCAGGTCGTGTTCATCGACTCCATTCAAACCATAACAACCTCGTCTCACCCGGGCCCTTCAGGCTCAGCCGCACAGCTTCGTGAATCAACCGCGAAGCTCACCGAGATCGCAAAGCGCACCTCGATCCCCTTCTTTCTTATAGGGCATATTACGAAAGAGGGGGCTATAGCTGGACCGAAGATTCTCGAGCATATTGTCGACACAGTGCTTTATTTTGAAGGTGATGCCAATCATGAGTTCCGCATTCTGCGTTCATTCAAAAACCGCTTCGGTTCTGTAAACGAGATAGGAATCTTCACCATGACCGACAAAGGCCTTGTCGAGGTCAAGGAGAGAAACCGGGTTTTTCTTAATCCTTACGAAACTCAGTCGGCGGGAAGCGCCGTGTGCTCGGCCATCGAGGGCACAAGAACGCTTCTTTTTGAAGTGCAGTCGCTGGTCAGTTACACAAATTTTAACAATCCGCGCCGCATGGCCGACGGCCTTGACCAGAACAGGCTTCTGATAATAATCGCGGCGCTCGAGAAACATTGTGATCTGAAGCTTCAAACATTTGACGTCTTTGTTAATGTCGCGGGGGGATTTCAGATTAATGAAACAGCCTCTGACCTGGCCGTTGCCGCCGCAATCGCATCCAGCTACGCCGATGTTCCCATACCGAAGAATTCCGGTTTTCTGGGAGAGATTTCACTCTCAGGCGATATCCGTCCGGTCTCGCACTTCGAGAGGCGCGTGACGGAATTTTCACGCAACAGCTTTTCCAGAGTTTTTGTTCCCGCGCGCAACGCGGATGAAGTTAAAATCAAGGACTGTGAAATAGCAGGCGTCAAAACACTGGGAGATGTTATGAAGTCGATTTTTTCGACCGCGAAAAAAAGCTGAGCGGGCGGATCATCGCCGTAGAGCTTTTACAACAAAAAAGGCGGACAAATTTTCTGAGGGAAAGGTTACAGAGTGGAACAGGATTTCTTACAAACCATACGCCTCGAGATCAGCCGAACCTTTGAGCTGACACCCTATGAACGCATGGCCTTTCACCGAATTCTCGGAATAGCTCGCTCTGAAAACGGCATGAAGGTTCTTCTGCGCGAGGCTTCAAAACCGGGTTTTATCAGAAAAAGCGCCCTCAAGATGCTGATTGATTTCGCCTATCCTGAGACAGATGAGTTTTTCAAAAAACTGATAGCTGAGAGCGCCCTGGATGACGAATTAGCCTACGCGCTGGAATTTTACGAGCGTAACGGCGGCGATTTTGACTGCTCAATTCTGATACGTTTTTTTCTCGACAACCTGACGAATGTCGAAAGGGCAGCCCTTGTCTCGCGGGCAATTTATATCACCGGACTTCACTGCACAAACAAGGAGCAGATCGAAAAACTTTCCGTACTCGCGGTTAATCACGAGGTTCCGGTACGGCACCGGTGTGTCGCGATCGAATCGCTCGCCCTTCTGAAAGAGATTTCTTTTTTTGAAAAACTTCTCGAAGAAAAAAATGACCAGATAAACTCGGCCGTTTTCAGAACGCTTTCAATACTCGGCGAAAACGAGATGAAGAAGTATAAGCCGAGCTCAAACGATCTTTTCAGCCGCATCCCCCCGCAGGAGGATCAGACAATCGTACTGCTGAGGGTTCTTCTCAGCAAATACTCGACCTCATTTGACGATTTCTCTATCAATGCAAAGTTGAATTATCTGCTCGCGCTGGTTATGTCGAACCACAGGGAGTTTACGGTTTTTATCTCGCGCATACTCTCTTCCGACAAACGGGAGCTCATCGATACCACGCTCTATCTTCTGCTGGCGAACTGCACGAAGATTTTCAGCCCCGATACCCTGTTCCGAAGTCTTATCGCCCATCCGGGCGTCACCGAAAGAGATAACGATATCATCGTTGAGATATTCTACACGTACTTCAAACACCAGGATCTGAGCCGTACAAGCGGAATGTTCCGTGACAAGATATTCAATTATATCATAGTTACACTCGACACGCTTTTCGAGAACTACCGGACAAATTACATGATTCCCGAAATTATCGAGAAGGATTACACCGCAGAGTATCAGCAGATCCGCAAATTCATACTTAACAGGCTTAACCCGCACTTGAAGAGAAGACTTCTTAAATTTCTCACCACAGAGGATATAACGCTGAAAAATCTTCTCATTGAAATATCGGAGCATATCACCTGGGTTGTGCCCGAGGACAATGAGAAGTTCAGGTGTTTTCTTGAGATGCTCAACGAGAGGGACCCCAAGGCGCGCGAGATAGCCGCCTCCCGCATCAATGATATCGATTTTGAAAAAAGAAATATCAGAAACAGAATTATACGATTGTGTAAAATTATCGGACGGCTCGGTTTAAACGACGCATCATCGAATCTGATCAAGATGTTCAACTATATCAAAAAGCACCACGACCAGGAGATTCTTGACCAGGTGATTCACTCCCTCTCACTGCTCAACTATCCTTTCATCCTCACTGAACTCGAGACATCACTTTCATATACAGATGACGATCCGCTGCGGCAGCAGACGCTTCACTATCTCTCACTGTATTCAGACCAAAGGTCGCTGAACATTCTGCTTGATTTCGCGGCATCACACTACACCGAGAACAGTGCGACAATCCAGCTTGCGATGCAGAAGATAAAGACCCGTGACATCAAACTCAACCGCTCTGCAAACGAGACGGCGAAGATGCTTCTGGGCAAATCGCGTGATGTATCAATACGTGCGAGCGCGGTGCATATAATCGGCAAAACGGGATTTGAGGATGATATCGCATTTCTTCACCGGCATTTCTTTGAAACAAAGGACAATCCTGTCAAGGAGACGATCATTCACGCGATCGACAGTCTTGCACGGCTGAACCCGTCGATTAAGAAAACTCAGATAACTGCTCTGCTCAGGGAGTACATGAAAGACCCCTCAATACGGGTTAGAATCTTCGCCTGTCTTCTTCTGCTGCAGTACGGAGACAAATCGGCGCTGTTCATGCTGCGCGATATGATGGTAATCAAGAACCGGGATATTCAGAGAGATATTCTGCTGCTGCTGGGCGGGTACATCACTATTGAACTGGCGTATTTCTTCATTTCGATTCTGCGCGATGAATACGCGATTACCGACGAGATCATCCCATTATTAAAATTTTTACAGCCAGAAGACAGGACCGAAATAGATTACTTCATCGTCAATATTTTCAGAAAACATGAAGGCTCGGGGTACGAGCACACTCAGGCCCGCGAAATTGAGGAGAATCAGAAACATATTCAGGAGATGAAGAAATTCTCTGAGGTGTCGTTCCCCCTGCTTTTTATAAAAGTGAACCAGTACTACAATATTCTGACACGCTATCAGACTACCGATCTTTCGATGATCTTCGGCAATCTTTTCAAGAAGTGCTGCGCCGTCGTTCTCGAACACGGGGGAACCGTCAGCCGCAGTACCGGAGGGTTCTTCATCTGTTTCTTCAAGAGCGCCGCCGAGGCCGCTTCGAGCGCATTCGATCTCCGGGCCCTTACTCGTGATTTTAACGCGGGAAAAACCGAAGAGGACATACTAAGCATCTTCTTTTTTCTGCAGTTCTCAGATACTCTCATTATAAATAATGAACTTTTCGAGTACAATATCTTTGAATACAAAACCGCCTCTGAGATACAGATCGCCGACCGCATTCTCGTAAACAAGCCTGCGGCCGAGACACTCTCGGTGATGTTCAACAGCGAGCCATACCCCTCGGCTGCACTGGTACTCAACGGAAAGCCGCACTCTTATTTTGAATTGATGAATGTCGCAAACTACAATATGCTTTCGGAGGAAATTTTCGCCTCTTTCAAGAAGACGGAAATCGCGCAGCGTGAACTCGAACGCACACTGCACGAGAGTCCGGTGGATCACAGCGGTGAAAATTCAAAGTTGAGCTCGGCGTTTGACGATGTGGGACGCTCACTGAAAAAGGATCTCTCAGAACTTCTCAAATATGTAAAGAAACGCTCGACCGACCGCGAGATGATCAAACGTGTCGAAGAGCTGACACAGAATATTCACAAGCACTATCAGCTGGAAGCATCCAAATACTGGGGAAAACCGAATAGTTGACTCTTTAATATTATTCTTTCAGATACTTCGCGATCATCTCCGGAGAGAGGGCTTTTGCCTTGCAGATCTTTCCGTATAACTCGCCCGACCTGCGGATTTTGCGCTTCATTGTTTTCATATCGAGAGCGGCCAAGCCGAAACGCGCGGAAAAACCCTCGATCCATTCAAAATTATCGACCAGTGTCCAGTGGCAGTACGCGCGGATATCGACCCCTTCAGCGGCGGCGCGGCTCAGCTGCTGCAGGTGGTCGCAGATGAACTGAGCGCGAAAATCGTCATTACGGTCACAGGTTCCGTTTTCGGTGACATACACGGGCTTTTTGAATCTGAAATAAAACTTTTTCAAAAGGCGGTAGAATCCCTCGGGGTAGATCTCCCAGCCGAGATCGTTGACAGGGGCCCCGCTTTTTACACTGAGCTTTCCGAAGTTTGCTTTTCTGTCGAGTGTGAAGCGCACCATGTCGCGCGTGTAGTAATTCAGGCCGATAAAATCACTTACGCTGCCGATAATTTTTTTTCCTCTTTTTTTCAGGGGGAAGGGAGAGCGTCCCGTAGTCATGGATGTGAGAAATATTCCCTGAAAGAGATGCTCGTAGGCCGCGGCGACAATGCGGTCAAGGGGATTAAGTGTCTGCGGGTCGAAGACCCGCACATGATGTGCGGAACCTACCATCGAATCCCCCCGCCCCATCGTCTCTCTGATGCGGTGAATGCTCTGATAGGCGAGGATGTGCGCCTCAATCATGTTTTCAGCGCCCCTGAAGAATTCGCCCAGATCGCGGTGCGCGGGGGGCCACTCGCCGTAGACGTAGCCCTTCGTCAGGTAGACGTTGGGCTCGTTGATGGTGACCCAGTCGCTGACAAGATCACCGAGGGCGCCGGCGACGTGCCCGGCATAGTTGAGAAAGATTTCGGGCGCGTCATCGCGCAGCCATCCGCCAGAGTGCTCGAACCAGAGCGGATTCGAAAAGTGGTGCAGCGTCACCATAGGCTTGATGCCGGCCGCGATGAGCTGCGTTATTTCGTCGCGATAGTGACGCATCGCTTTGGCGTTGAATTTATTCTGCGAGGGCTCGATGCGGCTCCATTCGATGCTCATGCGGTAGACCTGATGATTCATTTTTTTCATCAGGGCGATGTCTTCTTTCACCATGTTCCAGTGGTCGGTCGCCGGCGATGTCTTTGACCCGTCAGCGATGTGCCCGGCCTCTGCCCACTCGTACCAGGAGTTATTTCTGTCGCCGCCCTCGATCTGAAGCGAGGCGGTGGCGCTGCCCATAAGAATATTTTCGGGAATTTGAAAGGGGGTTCTCATAATCGGGGCCTCGCTGAAATTTATACAACTGTTGAATTATGGTACGGGGGGATTACTGAAAATGCAACTCTATTCAGTCTGCAATCTGAAATCCCTATTGTGTGCGGTCTCGTGAAACCGGCATTTCTACTCACAAGAAGCGGATGCTCTTTTTCAGCGGTGGCCGTAACTTCGCTTGAGATATTCTTTGTACTCGTCAAGAAAATCCCAGGTCTCCCTGTCACATAGAGCGGTACATTGATCTGCTCCCTCTCTGCTGACGGTTTTGTCGGTCAGTTTCATCATCTTGTAAAAACCGCTTTTCCACAACTCATAGCAATCCTGCCGGCTCATCGCTCTTTCTTTCACACATCTGGCAGAGCACCTGTCGCTGTAGTCGACTATCAAATTCGTCAGAGGATCATCATTCTTCGGAGCCGAGGCACAGCAAATAAGTGTAAACGAGGCAATCAGCAGAGCGAGAACCGCAGCGGATGTATTCGTCATATTGATTCACTTCCTGTTCGTTTTTTTATACTGCGGGTGTATCGTAATGAAGCATTTTTTTGAAATCACCGTCGCAGACAAAACCGCGGCGGTGATTACCTGATCGTTTCCGTTTCATCTTTTACGATCGATAAGCTTGATCTGTCCGAGTTTCCATCGACCGGGGTTAATCTTATAAAAGAAAACCAGCAGAAGCCCCTGCTGCCTGTCGTATATGTAGGCAATATCGCTGCCCCTGCCCAGTCCGGAGCAGTCGCGTTCGCCGTTTTTCAGAGCGCTCAGCAGCATGTTACGAGAAAGGGGGATATCGTTTTTATCCAGGCCAATATACCGGTTTACACTGGAAAGCGAATCACTTTTCTCGAGCGAAACTATCATCGAATCGATCTGCCTATTGAAAATTGCATTCACATCCTCCCGGTAAAATGAGGTGTGTTTGTCAAAACAGAACCCCGTAACGCCCCGGTAGCGCACCCGCTGCCAATTCCCTTTCTGCCCGTCACAAACAGCAGGAGTATAATTGAAATCAAGCAATTCGAGCCGGCTCATCTCAGGAGCATTCATCAGTACGGGCGAATTCGCATCCGGACGCTCACGTATCACGACGCCGCCGCTGCGCTTTACGTACACCCCGTTGATCGCACAAGCACTCAGAATTATTACCATACTGATTATGCCGATAACACCCGATGCTCTCTCAGGTAATTTCATTCCGCCCCCTCCGATGCGTTCACCCGCCAGATATAATTCCGCATGCCTTCATCTCTCTTACAACTGCCGTCAAACTCTTCCCTATTTGACCGACGCTTTCACCATTCTGTCAACGCTCTCGTTTCGCAGAATCTTCCGCACAAATTTTCCTGAAAGGGTGAGATCGTCCTCTTTCCACCCGCCCCTGCCCTCGCGGTCGGCGTTGAAGACCAGCACCGAAGAGTCGACGCCGGTGTTGCTGACACTCCAGTTTGCCCATGAAAGGTTGTGTTTTTTCATGAACGCAAGCCAGGGCATTGTCATGCCGGGTCTGAACTGATCACCTGTATTGAGCGTCGTGCCCCACTCGGTCACAAAAATGGCGAGCCCTTTATCCATCGCATACTCGGCCTTGGCCATCAGCTCTTTGCCGTGGCTGCCCGCGTAGAAGTGCAGCGTGTACATGATATTCTTCTGGCCGGTAATCGGATCATCGGCGGCCTTGTCGAGATCCTGGCTCCAGGTGGGGGTACCGACGATGATGATGTTGTCGGGATCATAGGCGCGGATCGCGGCGATGACATCCACGGCGTAGGGTTTGATCTCGCCGCTCCAGGTGACCTCTTCGCCGTTGGGTTCATTACAGATCTCGTAGATCACATTGGGATACGAACCGTATTTCTGCGCCATCTCCGTGAAGAATTCTATCGACTGCTGTTTGTAGGCGTTGGGATTTCTCTCGCGCAGCACATGCCAGTCGATGAGCACATACACACCCGTCTCAATAGCGGCATCGACCGAATCGATCATCTTCTGCTTGAGCTGGGGGGCGGAAATATAACCGCCCTCTGAAACATAAAGAGCAGCGCGCCAAAGCTGCGAGTTCCAGTCGTCACGAAGCCACTTGATGACCTCTTTGTTGGCGTACTTGCCGTTCCACTGAAGGCCGTGAGAACTCATCCCCCGCAGCTGTACCGGTTCGCCCGCTTCGTTGCACAGATTCGTGCCGATAACCTGGAGGTGCCTGTAACGCTCGACGACGGTCTTTCCGTTTTTATCGACGGCAAGACGGGTATCCTTATCTTTGGCCGTGCAGCCGGCCAGCATGACAACGGCGACAAGAAGCGGCGCGAGCAATATTCTGTTAATCTTCATTATAAATTTCCCCCTTTATGCAGCGCATTGAAAATGTTTTATCGCGCAACAAATTCACAACAACAGTCAGCTATTCTGAGCACAACTCTTTTTTAAAGAAAAATTACGCCCAGATATCTCTGTAAAGAAGAAGCACCACCGGCCGCCTGAGCTTTCCCAATTCTGCCGGTGAAAAGACCAAGCTCTCGCCGGGCACCTTATAATGGTCCGCACCCAGATACCCGGCAAGAAGCGGGTTCTCGTCATGAGTCGCGTGCGCGGTGATGATCACCTTTCCATCCGAGTGCTCAAATTTGAAGCACATGGCATTCTGAGGATAGACGGTGATGCGGACGCCTCCGGGCGGAATTCTGCCGCTGGCCCATGTGAATTGCGCCTCTCTGTCTACTGTCCGGGCAAAAGAGTTACCGTGCACCGGCCGATCGAATAGCCGAGCGTCATAGTTATGCAGCAACGCGAGTTGACGAAAAGCTCGATTACCGTACGGTCAGCGAAGAGTACGATATCGACATCCTCGCCTGTCTCGCGCTGCCATGCTGCGGCGCGGGGACCGAGTGAAATTTCGTTATCAGTGACGACCAGCTCGATAGGGCCGGACTCATTACCGGCGGGAGTGATCAGAATTTTTTCGCTGACGGTGCCGGAAGCGGGAAAGTGCGCGCGGATTTCAAACTCGGCGGAGGCGGTAGCGACAGAGGGTGAGGTTCGGTCCAGGGCATGGCGGGGAAGTTCTCCGCTGACGGCCGCAGGCTTCTGCATAAGCCGCCCCTGTTCGTCCAGCGAGATTCGCCGGGGAATCGAAAGAGAGCCGTTCCACCCGCGGCCTGCGGGGAAATTTCTGATCCAGCCGATCGCGATCAGATCATCATTTTTATCAGGGTAGAGAGAGGCCGCATAAAAGTCGCAGGATTCGTCGAGAAATCCCCCCGCATCTGCGGTAAACCGCCCGCAAGCCGGGTCAAAGTGCCCGGTATGATACTCGGTTCTGCCCTTCGCGGAAAACACCAGAATCCACCTGCCGTTGATGCGGCGAAGGCCGGGGCACTCGATCATATCCCAGCCGGCCTCTTCACGATCGAAGAGTACCGATTTGAAATTCCACCGCAGCGCCTCTGAATCATCACTCTCGTACAGAAGCACGGCCGCTCGGTTGCGAAGAGGACCGGGAATAATCGAGCCGAAGAGCAGGTAGTGCCTGCCGCCGAAACTGAAGGCGAAGGGGTCACGCCACTCGCGCACTTCAATGCCAGTCGGAATTTCTATGCGCAATTTTGAGTCTGGTATTTTTTCCCATTTGATGAGCATTTGATCGGATTCTGCCGCCCGCTGCCGGGCGCTCTCGCGCGCCGTCATCCGCGGGCCGATCGCGGTGTAGAAGATAACCGGAGCGCCTTTCTCACGAAAGTAAATGCTTCCGGAAAAACAGTGTTCATGGCCGTTTTCGGGGTCGGGAACTATCGCGGGGGGAAGGTGCTGCCAACTGATCAGGTCGCGGCTTTGCGCATGGCCCCAGTGGATCGAACCCCACTCATCGCCGTAGGGATTCCATTGATAAAACAGGTGATAGCGCCCTTCGTGAAAACACAAACCGTTAGGATCGTTCATCCATCCGTAGGGGCAGCAGAAGTGATATCGGGGACGAAGCGGGTCTTCATCGATTTTCTTCGGTATATCAACTGCCGGCAATTTGTCGCTCATCAAATCCGCCCTCGTGAAATTGTATTGAAGTTCGCTCACCCGTAGCGGTTTGCAAAATAGTCAGACTAATGTATAAAGTTAAAATTATATACACATACTTTATTATTACAACATCGTAAAAACTATTTCGTAAACACCATTGCCCCGAGGCAGAAGCGCCATTGGCCGATGCCCGCTTTACTGCTGAAAACCCAAGTCGCTATTTCATCCGTAATCTATCTGATGTTCGAAACAAACAGCGAGTAAAACGCAAAGAGATTGACCAACTGGTGAGCGATGATGCAGTATCTGATTGTCCCTGTCTTGCGGGCAACGGCGATCCAGATCGTCCCCATTATGAGAGGCCCGCCGATTAAATTGACAGCTCCCCCCTGATAATTGAAATCAAGAAAAAGAAAGGCACTATGGTTGACTGAAAACAGCAGGGTGCCCGCGATTACGGCGGGCAGGCCGGCGAACCTGTACGCCGTACCGCGCCAGTAGATCTCTTCAATTATTCCGTTGAAAAAGCCGATTGCGAGCGCAAGGGCAAAAAGCGGCGGATCGAACCTGCCGATGACAGGAAGAAACGCGGCGATGAACACAAGAATAGCGGGGATAAATGCGGCAAGAGAGAACATCGCGCCGCTGCCTTTTGCGGTCATCGGAAGCAGACTCCGCGAAAAGGACACCCCGCGCCCCTTCAGCAGAAGGATCTGCGCCGACAGGAGTGCCCAGTAAAGCAGCATTGAAACGGCATAACTGCAAAGCCTGTTATCGATCTTTCCGGTAAAATAAAAAATCGAGGCTGCAAAAATAACCGTTACAAATTGCAATAAAATAATATTCGTTTCTTTCAAACAAGACTCACTTTACACCGGCATAGGGCACAATTATTCCATTTCAGGGAAACTGCAGAGTGACTCTCGGAAAGTTTATCTGCCCTGGTTTAGCGATGCGATAAGATCTTTATGATTTCTGACCGAAAAAAAGATCGAAGAGATCGCCGCCCGGCGGTCTGATTTCTCTTCGCCGTCAAAGTAGGCGACTTTCTTTACAAAAGTTATCTCCACGATTTGCTTTGTATTTGTCACCATCGAGTATTGCGCATCATCAACATCTCTCTTTGCAACAATATCGGCAATTTCCCCCTTGTCCGAGATATGGCGGATCGATTTGATGTTATCTTTTGTCAGTCTGTACTCGTACATGTCGCCGAAAGGGACCTTTTTTTTCGAAGAGACCGGCGAAGCCAGCAGAAATGATGAAGAGAGTATCGTCAAAGAAGAGACCGAATACATATTGTCGGGAAGCTTCTTTTCTTTTGCGAACTTGTGACCCGGTATCAGGACAGTATTCTCTCTGAGCTCGAGGACGTTACAGAACAGATATACGAACCGTTTGTAAAAGTAATAAAGAAAATAGAAACAGGCGAAGAGGGAAATTACCCTGAAAAAGTAATCCGTATCATAATAGGTCAGCACAGCGGCTACCACAACACAGGAGAGTATTACCAGAAACTGCAGAATTTCGGAGGTATTGGGACTTCTTGAATATTTTTTGTTCACAAATCACCCTCATATCATTTGATTACATCAATGGGAAATCACAAGATAAAATCTTTCCGCCTTGTGCTTCCGGGAAACTGACAAGACATCAATACATCCCCCCTCTTTTCCTTTGCAATACTTTTAAGATAATCCCGAGAAATTAACCCCGAATTTTTAATTCATGCGGCGATATGACATGAAGATTATCCGATTGCCGCGCGGCGCCGCACTTGCTCGGCGTCATAGCGCAAACTTTAAGGGAATCACTCGACAATGACAACGCCCTCTTCGGTCACCTCGACGCTCATCCCGCTTTTCACGTACTCGAGAAAATTATCTCCCAGCGAGTCGATGACCGGCATCTTCGCATCGCTCCAGATGTCGGCAAGAAGCGCGCCGGCGGCGGCGAGAGAATCGATCGGCTTCGAGAAGAGCATGCAGGCGGGCTGGCGGCCCATCGCCGCTGCGGTGAACAGAACCATTCCGCCGGTGGTAGACCCTATTGTCTGCGGAAGGCAGAGTGCCGACCCGGCAAGGGGTTTGCCGTAGATGTCGCCGTTATTCTGATCAGAGCACTTTCCCTTCTCATCACCGAACATGAGGCTTTTCTGATAACTTGCGAGAGTATTGAAACCGTTTTTACTTACGAGGGCTGTCGCTTTTACGGAACCCTTCGCGATCACTCTTCCCTTGAATTTTTTCATTAGAAATCCCCCCTCGTAATTATGTCGAGTATCTCTTCGTCGGTGAAATAGCGCGAAGTCGTGTAGGTGCGCAGCTTGTTTGAATTGGTGATGACCGGCATTTTGCCGCAGAGCGGATTATTCATGAACATTAGCGGACATATATAACTTAGTATAGCACCGGTCTTTTTCAGACGCGCGGCATACTCAGTTTTTTCAAACGCGGCGATGACGCCGGCCGAAGCCGTCATGACGGTGCGGGTCTTGACCCTGCCGCCGCGCCCCTCTATGCGTTCGGTCCAATCCTTGAGCTGCGCCAGTGAAAGATGCGGGCAGCCGATAAAGGCGAGTTTTGGTTTCGCGTCGGCGTTCTTCCAGATACAGGGGTAGGTGTTCTTGATGTATTCAAGCTCGTTGTCGTCGATGATATACTCTTTCGCCTTAGGGGCGATAAGTTTTCTGCCCGACTCGACGGCCTCGGGGGTAAGGTTTTCCACATGATAGAGCCCGACCGATCCGTTGGAGGCGCTTGCCGCGCCCATGTCCTTGAGGTAGTCCTTCGCCCTGTCGTTGAGCTTTTTGCCGAGCCAGCGGTCAAGACCTTCGATAAAGGGGACTTCATCGATCACCTTCATGCCGATGGCGCTTCCCAGAAGCTGCGCCTCGGGAATCTTCGTCGTTTTTATTTTAACGACCCACAAAGCCTTGCGCCCCTTGTCGGTAAGAAGTCCGAAATTTGGAACAAAGCCGGCGATACTTCCGAAAAGTTCGATTATGCCGCTGTTGCGGTTAGTGCGCGCGCCGAGCACCGAGTTCGCGTAGACCACTGCGCTGGACTCGGCCCAGCTGAGCACCTCGCCCTTTTTCGGAGTGTTGCCGACCTCTTTCATATAGCAGGTACAGGTGAAGGCGTTCTCGCGCACGAGGCCGAGTTTTTCAAGCTGCGCCTCATAGTCACTCTGTTTTGAATACATAGCCTTAAATAAAAGTTTCTGCAGCGGATTCACCGGTACGTTATCGTCGAGCGGACGGGGGTCGGCAGTGAATGGCTGGCCGCTCAGTGCGCCCTCGTTTATCAGCTCATCGAGAAGCGCGTAAACCGGCTTGAGCACGCCCAGCCCGAAGCTTGTGACAAGGTGACCCTTTTTACCTGTAACGGGCACCATTTTGTCGGCGCCGAAAATTTCGCCGTAGCGGACCAGCGTCTGCATGACCTTCGCAAGAGCCGCACCCTTTTTGCCGTCGAGCATCTCTTTCTGTTCTTTTGTCAGCTTCATTCGCGATTTCCTCCTTATCAGATCTGTTACAACAAAGCCGCCGGATGTGCGGCGGCCTTGTTGCGCCCTCTACAGCCGCACACCCAGTGCGTACGCGGCGCGCGTGCACTCGAGTACCTTGCCCGCATGAAAGCTGTCGCCGATGTTATAGATTTCGGGTGCGGTACGTTTAGACTGCGCCTCAAAATAAAGCGCATCATCGCTCTTTCCCCCCGTGGCGATGACAACCAGATCTGCGGGTATCTTCTGCGACTCGATCTGCAATTTGATCTTCGGCGCGAGAGGGTTCTCGATATTTTTCGGCAGCACCGGACACCAGGTCACATAGGGGTCGGGCACCGATTTTGAAACGTTGCGATCCACCACGACGCCGTCGCGCTCGAGAGAGGTGACCTTCGCGCAGTTGATCAGCTCGCATCCCGCTTTTTTTAACATGCGGATCAGATGGCCGCGGTTCGCGGTGCAGGCGCCCTCCATGATGTCGGGCAGCATTTCGATCACCTTCACGTTTTTTCCGTGTTCATAGGCGAGGTACTGTGCGCACTCGCAGCCGACCACGCCGCCGCCGACGACCACGACATTTTCGGCATCCTTCGCGAGTTTCGGATTCAGCAGAAGGTCGGTCGCGCTGATGACCTTCTGCAGTTCGAGCCCTTTGACGGGAAGCATCGCCTCTTTTGTGCCTGCGGCAAAGACGATCGTGTCGAATTTTCCCTTCGAAAGCTGCGCGGCCGATACCGCCTTGCCCTTCGTGACTTTCAGCGAATACTCTTTCTGCGCCTTTGCGAGCTCGCGCTCGAGGTAGAGGCGGTAGTTGTCGATCTCATATTTTATTTTGGGCACACTGCCCGGCACGACCTTTCCCCCCGAAGATTTCGAACGTTCGAAGAGCTCAACCTTATGGCCGCGTCTTGCGGCGGTGATCGCCAGCTGAAGGCCCGCAGGCCCCGCCCCTACGATGGCGATCTTCTTTTTGACTTCGGCCGGCGCGGGAATCGCCGGGTAGAGATATTCGAAGGCGGTACGCGGGTTGACCGCGCACTGCGGGTGCCCCCCCTCGACGAACTCGTTGAGGCATCCCTCCTGGCAGCCGATGCAGGGGGTTATATCGTCGACCCGGCCCGCGTAGGCCTTATTGGGCCACTCCGGGTCGGCAAGCAGCGGGCGGCCCAGCATGACCATGTCGCAGTCGCCGTCGCGCAGCGCCCTCTCGGCGAGATCGGGGTATCCAAGTTTGCCTACTGCGACCACCGGCACGGGCACGCCCGCATTCGAGAGAATATTCTCTTTTTCGAAGGCCTCTTTGACCAGACGCGATACCGGCAGAAAGCATCCGGCGGGCATGCTTGCGGGGGGATGCGGCAGCCACCAGTTGTCGTAGCAGCCGAGATCCACATCGAACATATCCACGCCGGCCTTGACGAGATTTTTCATATAGTCGAGAGTCATCTCGACTGTACGGCCGTTCTTGAATTTGCGCAGCGCGGGGATATCCATCCCCTCTTCGCCGTAGGTTTCGTTGAGTGCGAGCGAGAGATCGATTCGGTACATTATGGGGAAGGCTTCACCGACGCGGCGGCGGATCTCTTTTATCATATCGAGGCCGAAGTTCTGCCACTCGGCGAAGCGGCCGATTTTGCGGCGGTTGAAGGCGGGGTTGGTCATCTGCTCGAGCAGGTAGCCCTCATGGCCGTGCAGGTAGACGCCGTCCAGATGCATCGCCTTGGCGTCGGCACTCGCCTGCCCCGTGTTTCTGATAATTTTTTTCAAGTGCCCGTCAGACAGCGGCAGACAGGGAATCTGCGGAATATAAAAGTTGGGGTTGAACGAGGCTGACACGGGAAACTTGTGCTGGTTGATGAGACACTGGGGGTTGCCCACTCGTCCCAGCCCCGCAGTAAGCTGCACGAAAATCTTCGCCCCGTAGTTATGCACACCCTGCGCAAGATCACGCCACCCCATCAGGACAGTGCGGCTTCGGTCGATTCGGGGGAAATACGAGAGCTTGTCGAGTTCGTAGAGCGAATTGTCGATGCCGAAGCTGACAGGGATCAGGCCTGTCGTGATGAGGCCGACACCGCCCTTCGCCCGCTCGAAGAAGTACTGCAACATGCGGTCGTTGGGGCGCCCCGTCTCTTCGCACATATCGATGTTGCCCATCGGGGCCATCACAAGTCTGTTTTTGATCACTGTCTTATTGACGCTTATCGGCGAAAAAATCGAATCATAAGGGAACAGCTCTTTCGACATGCGGGCGCTTCCCCCTTTGCCCTCTACGGCTTTTTGCTCTCTGGACCAGCTGTCGCAGCTGTCGATCAGATTCTGGACAAACTCATCACTTCTCATTACCGCCTCCACTGTTTATACTGCATATTCTTCACGCGTTGTACAATTGCCTGCCGGCTATCGGCAAACCTCAACTATGCGCTTGCGGCCCCTTGCATTTGATCACCGGATCAGCAAACTTTCTGCTCATTGACGGCGCACCTCTCAAGCCCGCGTACGGATAACGAAGCAACCCCTCTGTGTTTTTGTATGAGGCTCTGGGCGGGGATTTCAATTCTTTTTTATCACGGATGCAAAGTTTGCCGCTGTTCATTGCGGCAAATCAGGATTTATCCGGAAAAGGGGTTCCTGCAGAGGGCGATCCCCTTTCCACCCGCACGCAGAATTTTTTGCAATTACTCTTGACAACGGGGGGAAGCCTTTGTATTTTGTGAATGAATTTGAAAGTATTCATTCACAAAATAGTGTTGTCAATATTTTTGGAGGACAAAATGAATAAACGGATGCTATTTTCAGCGGCAGCGATGCTGCTGTTTATTTACGGAGGTGCCTGTATGAAAGCCGCACAGAACGAGCCGCAGAAGGGTCTGACGCAGGAGTATCTCAATAAAATCGCCGCAGAGGCGCGCATCAAATTCAATATGCCCGCACTCGCCATTACCGTGGCGGACTCGTCCGGGATCCGTCTTCAGGAGGTTCAGGGCACGCGCACCTGGAACTCTGAAAATCTTGTGCAGAAGAGCGACCTGTTTCATATCGGCTCATGCTCGAAACTGGTGCTCTCGACCATCGCCGGTAAACTCGTCGACGAGGGGCGCCTCACCTGGCAGACGAAGTTCTTCGAGATTTATCCCGAACTGAAATCTTCGGCCCTGCCCGATTATCATGAGATGACGATCGAAGATCTTTTTTTATGCGAGGCGGGGATAAAGGCCTATACCTCGGGTGAAGAGAGTTTTCCGCAGATCGATCTGTCTGACCCGCAGCGGCAGGATAAATTTATCAGATACCTGATCGCGCTCAACCCCTCGTCAAAGCGAAGGTCGGACGGCAAATTTGAGCACCTCTATTCAAATGCGAGCTACATGATGGCTTCGGCGATGCTTGAAAGAATTTCGGGCATGAGCTACCGGCAGATGACCGATAATTTTCTCGTGAACGAAATGAAGCTGAACCTTTACATCGGCTGGCCCAACCGCCACAGAACGAATCAGCCCTGGGGCCATATCGTCAGAGGCAGCAAGGTAGAGGCGCAGTCGCCCGATAACCCCTACCGCATTCCCGAACTTATCACCCCGGCGGGCGACCTGAGCCTCTGTCCGGCCGACTATGCAAAATTTATTCAGTCGCATCTGCAGGCGCTGCGAGGCGAAACGTCGTGCATCTCGGCGCAGAGCGCGGATCACATTCACTTCGGCCGCGAAGGCTTTTCGCTGGGCACAGGTAACGGCGTTCTCGAAAATAAAAAATTCTCGATGATGGACGGCTCGGGGGGAACCTTCTACTGCCGCGCGATCATCGTTCCCGCGGACGACTTTGCCCTCACCATCATGACTAACGCCGCGCACGAGAAGCTGCCCGAGCCGGCAGTCGACTGGCTCACGATGAAGATCATCAAGAAGCACTACGGCTGGGAGTGGAAGTTCTGGCTGTAAGGCGGGGATGGCCGGTGCGGGCATAATACCACTGTCGCGAAAATGCCCTCACCCGCAGCGATCATGAGAAGACCAGCCGCGTATCCGCAACAAATCTCTTGCGCCTGGGGTCGCCTTCGGCGCGCAGAATTCTTCTGCCGCAGAGGTCGAACACCGTCGCCCAGATGGTTTCAAAATCAAGATTCCTTTCATACTGACACATGAAGCCGTGCTCGCCTCTGAGAATCTCTTTCGTCCGCTCCACCGGGTCGCCGTCGATCCCGCGCTTGAGCGCGTCGAAGGCCGTAGAGTAGCGCTCTTTCGATCGCAGCACGTCGCCGTTACCGGCGTCATGGCTGCTCATTTTCTGCGACGTGACGTGGTTCACGGTGACGACGAAACGCTCACCCTTATGATTTGTTTCTGGACGGCGCACATTATTGCCGAATGGTGAGCATTCGACAACCGCCATCTCTCCGTCCGGATGCGCGAGCAGAATGTTGCATATCGACGACGCGGGAATCTTCTGCAGCGCGGCGATCGCTTCATCGACTGTCGAGCATTTCTCGAGAATATAGCGCACGAGAAAAACCGAGTTGAGACCGGGCCTGATCTCGTCGAGCTTCGGAAGAACAAAGGTCATCGCAGCGACAAGCCCGTGGTGGTTGATCCCCTCTTCACCGTTGATGAACGACGAGGTGTTGAGTATGAAGCGGTTTTCCCCTTCGGGTTGATAGAGAAAGGCTTTGCTTATTTTCAATAAAAAGGGGGGAAGATCATTGTCCCTTCCGTAATAGCTCTTACCCTCATGCGTAAAGCCGAAGGCGGTGCAGCCGCGCGTCTCAACGCAGCCGGTCTCGCGCAGGTTGTACATGCAGCACCCCATGCACATCATCCAAGAGGTGAATAAAATATTATCGACGCCTAACGTGTCTGTTACCCCTCTGATCTCTTCGGAGGCTTCGGGAAATATCTCTTTAAGCACCGCAGCGCTTTTGCGCCCGTACTCTCTCTGAAACCCGTCCAGCTCGATCGGAAAAACCGCACCTCCTTTTGCAAAGATGCTCCCCATTTTTGAGCCCATGGCATAATGACTGCCCTTTAGTCTAGGATGATACATAGTAAATTTCTCCTTCTACAGCATTTCACGATCGAGTTCAAGAAGGATCAAACCCGGTCACTTCACCGGAATATACACATCTATCACCGAATCTTCAGAGTCGGGAACGAATCGGTCGTCATAATATTCAAAATCGTAATAATTATTCGCCTCGAGCCCCGCGAGTGCGAGCCATGACTCGTAGGCCGCGGTGATCGTTTCTGAAACCGTATGCGCAAACCCCCTGTGGGTGAATACCGCGTACTTCGACGCCGGCAAAATTTTTGCCGTCATCTCGATCGGAATCACTTCGAGCGATTCTACCTGAATCGCGGGCATGTAGAAGAATCTGCCGCTGTCGAAAAACTCTTCGGTGTAGAATTCTATTCCCGCGCAGATACCGGGGCGCTCACCCGAACACATTCTGCCGGTTACGGCGCTCTCGCAGCGCTGCAGCATTTTCCACGCGATGCCGATATCCTTCTTGTTGTCGGTGAACACGGGGACGCCGACAAATTTGAGTTCGCCCAGTTCGACAATTTCAGGTTTCACGGGAGGTCTCGTCTCGCGCCGCAGCGATTCTCCGGTAATGGCTTCCACGAATCTGGCGGAAATATTTTTGTTCAGCTGCCGGCATCTGCCGGGTGTGATGCCGAAAAGATCGCGAAAGGCGCGTGTGAAACCCTCCTGAGTCTGAAACTGATATTCAAGCGCGGTGTCGATGATCGACTTTCCCCCCGCGAGAATATCTTTGGCGGCAAGCGTCAGCCTTCTTCTGCGCAGATACTCGCCGGGGCTGATGCCGGTGAGCTCGATAAAGAGCCGTGAAAAATGGTATACCGAGTAGGTCGAATGAAATGCGATCTGCTCGGAGGTGATCTTTCGCTTAAGATTACGCTCCATGAACTCGATCGCACCCAGTACGTTCCCCGCTGCTTTCATTCGCCCTCCCCTGCGCGCTTCGCATTCTGATCAGCATAGCCGCGCCGCGCAAAAAAAGTGCGCGTGCGGCTGCAGCGATACTAAAGGATGCGCCGGCGCGATTTCAAGCACAATCGAAGCCGGTGCGCAAAGTTGCCGGGGGGGAGCAGCGGTAAGGGCGCCCGGCACACGCTAACACCCGTGGAAACGTTATGCGGCCGTACAATCTGACTGCACCGGACCGCATTGCGTGTAGCTGGTGACACGACCGTTCATGCGCAGACCCGCATCATCGGCGTACATCGTGCGGATGCGCCTGAAGTTCTTGTCGGGGTCTTCGGCCAGACGCGCCGCCTCATCGAGAAGGGCGATATCACCGGCGATCATATTGTCGTACCCGGCTTCGATCAGCCCCCAGCAGTCCCACGGCAGAAGAGGCACTTTGTTGAGCGCGGCGAAGTGGCGGATAAGATTGCCCTTGATGAAATCCATTCCCTTAAACTCGAAGATGCCGAATAGTGAGGGGTCATACTTCTCGTCCCTGCACATGAGCCACGCGCGCGCCCCCGTCACGAAGCGTTCGCGCGGCATGTCGAGCGTGTCGAAATCGATTCCGAGAATCTCTTTCTGTAACGCATCGATCTGCGGATCGGTCAGCACCCAGCGATTCTCTTTTTCGTTAAACCATTCGCAGATCCAGTGGTCTTCGAACTTTCCGGGCATAAAATAGGTGCCGAATCCGCACAGCTCGCGGGCGGGCACTCCCCTGTCACGCAGCAGCGCGCAGAGCATGAGGGTGAAGTCGCGGCAGGTGCCGATGCTGCGCTTCTCTTTCGCATGCACTTCGCCCGCGCTGACGCAGCCCGCGAGTTCGACCATGTTCGCGACTCTTTCGTGAAAAGTTCGCAGATTCATCTCTTTCTGGCGGCGCTCTTCGGCGATGTTGAGGCCGTAGCGGGTGAGCCAGTGCGCGTGTATCATGTTCGCCTGTGTTATTCTGACGAGCTGCGCGATATCCGCGCCGCCGCCCTGCGGCAGTGCCTTGCGATCGCCGGGGTCGCTGTAGGGTCCGTGATTTTTGTAGTACTCGATTGATGTATTCATTGTCTGCTCCTTAGAGAAAGATGGCGCCGCCCGTGAGTGATCTGACGCGGCGGGGGGAAACACGGAAGCCGGGGACTGCCGGATCCCCCCGCGTTTCTTAAAGAAGTGTAATGAGTTCTGCGCAGGATTTCTTGACTGTTTTTGCTATTGTCGAAGGAAGTTTAGACCGGTTTTGCTTTTCAGGGACAACGGGCGGGGTATCTCTACCGGATCTCAATTATAATCGCAGTTTTGCGAACCGAGCGTCTTTCCCGATAGCGACTGCATAATAATCTTGTTTTCACCCGCATTTCGACTTACCTTAGATTCAAAAATGAAAGGGTCAGCGCATTTATGAAACTTAAGAAGATTCTGTTCGGCAGCACGCAAAAAAAAATAATCGTCATGGTCTCGGTTCTTCTCTCCCTGTCGGTTCTGTGCATCATCGCCATCATAACCGGTGAAATCTCACGCAACACCGAGAAAAACTATCGCGAGCGGATAAGCGGAGAACTGCACCAGGTCGACACGGTAATTGAAACGATGCTTGAAGGCGTATCGTCGAGTATCGAAAGCGGAGGAATTTTTACGGGGATCGTTCCCGGAAGCCCCGATATACACAATTATGTAAATAGCGAAATCGAGATTGTGAACACGGAGATCACAAGATCACCGGTTGAACAGACGATATTCAACCATCTTGATCTGATTCGAAGGTCAAGCCGGGATTACCAGGCTGTCATATACGGCGACCGTGCGGGGGGATACATCGTTTCGGATCCGGGGGCGAAAATTCCGCCTCAATGGGATCCGAGAAAAAGAATGTATTACAAGCCGGCGCTTGAGAGAGAGGGGGGGCTTGTTCAAACCAAGGCTTTTCTGGGGCTGGCCGGATCTTTCGTTTTCGTCGCGGCAAAGGCGTTTAAGGGAGCTGACGCCGACTACGGTTTTATCATCGGAATAGCGGTCAATCTGTCAACGCTCACGGACAAGATCAACGAAATGACTATCGGAAAAACCGGATACATCATGCTGACCGAGAGCGACGGCACCATTCTCGCAAACCCCGATGCCGCCGCTTCAGAGTACAAAAATATATCGGATATGGAAGTCGTCCCTCTGACGGATGCCGTTAAGAGCGGAACCGGGTCTATTGAGTTCGATTATGGAGGGAATCGTGAGGTCGCCGAAATCATCACCAGCGAGACAACCGGATGGCGCATCATCGGCATTGTGCACAAGCGTGAAATCCTCGAAGTCGCCAGATCGGTGCAGCTGCTGGTTCTGCTCGTCGGTGCGATTTTTATCGCTGGCGGGGTGACGGCGAGCTACTTCTTTGCGAAGATGATTTCTGACCCCATAGCCAAAGTTATCGGCATGCTCAACAGGACGGCAACAGGAGACTTCAGCGAACTTATCGACGTATCGTACGAAAAACGGCATGATGAAATCGGCGAGCTTGCACGTGTCTTCAACGCATTCATAGGCGTTATGCGAAATATGATCACCGAAATGCAGGATGTTTTCGCGAATCTCTCCGCATCCGCCGAAGAGATATCCGCCGCGACATCGTCGTTCAGCCGCAACGTGCAGTCCGAGTCCGCAAATACCGAAGAGATCACCGCCAGCATCGAAGAGATCTCGGCGGGGATGGAAAACGTCTCTCTGCAGACAAACCGTCAGAACACCACGATAAGCGAACTGACGGGATACATCGTTTCACTCTCGGAACACATCAGCTCGGCAAGCGAACTGACAGGTGAGACCGGTTCCATCGCATCCGCGATGTCCTCGGAGGCGAGTTCAGGGCGGCAGTCACTTGATTCGATGAAAGAGAGTATGGACAAGGTCTTTTCGAGTTCGAGGGATATGACCAATATCCTCAATATCATCAACGACATTTCCGACCAGATCAATCTGCTCTCTCTCAACGCTTCAATCGAGGCGGCGCGCGCCGGTGATGCGGGAAAGGGATTCGCCGTTGTCGCCGACGAGATATCGCATCTCGCGGATCAGACTGCCCGCAGCCTCAAGGAGATCGGCGAACTGATTTCAATTAATACCGGCGAAATTGAAAGCGGGCAGAAAGGGGTTTCTGAAACGATAGATCTTATCAGGCGGATCATGGAGCAGGTGGCGACGATAAGCGGATTTTCAGACAAAATACAAAATTTAATGAAAGAGCAGTCCGGCTCCATGAACAGAGTCGAAGGGTGCGCGGTGCAGGTCAAGGATATCTCGGATCAGATCATGCACGCGACCGAAGAGAACAAGCTCGGCATACAGGAGATCACCAAATCGATCAGCGAGATCAGCGGGCTCAGCCAGAGCAACGCCGCGGGCGCCGAAGAGATCTCAGCCAACATCGACCAACTCGCGTCAATCGCCGAGAGCGTCTCAAGGAAGATGGAGTTCTTCAAGGCCTGAATGTCTCAACACGAAGCAGGAGAAGAGGCATCGTTTCGCCATATCACGGACCTGTATTCTCTACCGCTACATCCAGGCTGCCGCACATCAAGCAAGAATGCACCGATCCCTCAGTCAATTTTGACTAGTTCGGTCATGCCTGCGGTCCCCTGCGATATGCGCGGTTCGCCGCGGTATCTGACGGTGTTCATGCCTGATCCGTTGATTACCAGATAGTCCAGTGCGTGTACTGACGCTTTGCCGCTCCCCGCCATATTGAGCACCACGCGGGAGCTTGTCAGATCGAGCGCATCATAGTGAGCCGCGCCGCGCATGGTTATGCTGCATTTTTCAGACTTTCCCCTGAGTGACATCTTTCCCGCTCCGTTCAGTTCCGCATTAATATTCTGCGTTTCGATCGCGGGCAAGCGTACCAGTCCGGCACCCGAGATTGTGCAACCGATGTCGTTAGCAGCTAAAGAGGCGGTCTCGATCAGCGCCCCGCCCCTGCTTTCAATAAAAAGCTCTGCCGCGGATACTTTCCCCAGCGAAATCTTTGCGTTGCCGTCTGCTGTCAACCTGAGCGATGAGAGCCGCAGATGATCCGACTCGACCCGTGCCAGTCCCGTCACGCTGAGGGCCTCCAGATTTCTCACCGTCACTATCCACGAGATGACATTGCCCTCGTTAAACACGGGGGGAAAGGGTTCTTTCCAGAGACGAAGTTCACCGTTTTCGACAACTGCCCGCATGCCCTTTTGAACCGGCCTCTCTGTACAGGCAATCACCGAATCGCTCTCACCCTGAATGATCCGCAGCTTTCCCGGTCCCCGCAGATCAATTCTGGTGAAAGGGCCGACCGCATAGGGCATCCCGGCCTCGGTACCGCTGAGCGTCTCCCTCGCCGCAAAAAAGAGCAGCACCGACATTATACATTTTTTCATAACCCTCACCTTTTTGTCCGTATCCGGTTCTCTCGTTCATCCCGCGAGAGCATAGTTTACCGATAGTCGCACACCCGCAAAGATTCTGTATCAGGAAAGCCTCTTACCTGAAGGGCAGAGTCATAATGTAGTAAATGGCTTTTCGACTTAGAGCGGTTTACTAATTGTTTAGAACACCCTTCTTAAAATTTTGTTTGTTTATCATTCTTTCAGAGCGTATAAACGGTTTAATCATTTCGCAAACCGCTATAAGTTAACAATTATTTACTGTTAACGGCACAGGCTGGTTCCCGTCAATATCACTGATTTTGTATTCTATTGCCAGCTCGGCACTCGTAATTCGCTTTCCACTCTTTTGAATCATTCCACTATCATTTAACAGACCGCACAATACCCGCCCCGTAAACTCAGTTGATTCCGAATTACTTAAATCAAAAAAATCTTTGTTCCTCATCACCGATTCGGTTCGAACCAACCCCGGGTATAGCGTTATTACTGATATATTCTTATCCCTCAATTCATAAGCCATACACTCTGTCATTTTGTTGGTTGCCGCCTTCGCCGCTGAATAAACCGTTCCTCTGTCATTTCTATCTGCAGCCCAAAATGAAAGGTTTACTATCAGGCCGCTTTGTTGCGGTATCATTAATTTGCACGCAAGGCTGCTTGCGACAAAATGCGCCCGGATCCCCGCATCAAACATTTTGTCCCAACGGAGAAACGGCATATCCCAAAACCCCTGCTCTTTCCAGAATTCGGTTCCGTCGCTGAAATGCTCGTACCCGCCCCACACGCAATTCACCAATATATCCAGTCTATTACAATCCGCAGTAATCCTCTGAAACACTTTTACGGTATCAACATCATTGGTATGATCACACCGGATAGAAACGCATTTCCCGTTATTTCTCCTGATCTCTTCTTCAGTTGCGTACAATGAACCGGAAAGGGGTGCTGAACCGGTTTCCTCCTTGTCCGTCCGACCTGTTATATAAACAGTCGCTCCCTCTTTAGCCAGCGCAATTGCCGTCCCCTTGCCGATCCCCCTGCTTGCACCCGTCACAAGTGCTATCTTGCCCTTGAGTAAATCCATTATCCCTCCCTTGAAAAAAAGTTATCTCTGAAGATCTGCAGAAAGACTACCATAATATGCAGAGCTGCTGTCGCAATTACATTATGGACTTCAACAGCGGAATCTTCAGCAATAGCCACGAACTGAACCAGCTCAGAACAATGACAGCAACACAGGTAATGAGAAATTTTGCCGATGCATGAAACGAAAAATTCAGTAGAAAATATTGTACCCGGTTGACGTACAAATAATTAATAAAATACATCATATATGCCGGTCCCGCAATTGTATCCATCCATGAACGTCTCTTTGTGAACAGTGACTGATGCAATTCTGTGAATAGTTAGTACTTTTCTGAGAATAAATAAGTAATCGATCACATATATATTACACTCTACTTTGTCAACGATATTTATCTTGTTTCACAGTTTGCGTTGGCCCGGCACCTACAGTTAAAACTCCTTTATCGCGCACAAGATCCACCGAAACCAGAACTATCCAGCTGTGAAAGGCTGCCATGAGAATTACCTGGTAGATCCCCGCTACGGGCCAGTGAAGTGTTGTGGCGGCGCAGGAGAGCGCACCGCATACTGCTGTCACAGCCAACACAATCGCCGAATGTGCCGCAAGCGTACCCGCGCCCCTTCGTGATGAGAACCAGGCAATCGAAAATGCGAGCGCCGCGAGAATGATGACGAACGCGAAAAATGTCGAGCCCCAGTGCAGCAGCCCGATCGCGCTCAGGGGCATTCCGGGAGCATCGGGCGGTGTGCAGTCGTCGACAACTCCCGCCACAGCCTCGATCATGAGCGCGACGGCCATCATCCTTCCCGCGAGTGTTTTACCGCCGGCACTACGCGCCCGGGCAAAGAGGGCCGCACCGAATGCCGCCAGCAGAATATTGTACACGATAAACCCGGCGCGGAATAGTCCCCCGTAACGTGCGCCCCTGGCATACAGGTAGCTGATAAGCAGATCGACCGGGCTGAAGCCGCTCACCACGGCCATACCCGCGATGACAATCGCCCAGAATACGGCAACGGCCGCCCATCCCGCGCGGGATGACAACGACTGCAGATAATTAATTTTCATAATTCTACTCCAAATTATATAGCCTTTCCCGCCAAGAAACAGACTCTGTTCGCCCCCCGGGGGAGGTGAAGCGCTTCTGTGTGGTACGCAGTGCAGGCAACTCATTTCTGTACACGCGATTCCGCAGTTAAAGTGGCAGCCGCAATTCCACGCGGGGCGCCCTTCATGCCGAAGAGCAGGCGCATCACTCCCCATCGCCTGACGCCCCACTCGTATATCGCGATTACAACAACAAAAGAGAGCGCGGCGATGATCGCAAATTTTGCAAGGGGATGTATCGTGAAGTTTACCGCATAGAAACCTGCGATAACGATGACCGTCTGATGAAGAGCATAAAAGGGAAGCACCGCCTCGTTCAATCGCCTGTGCATATAACCTCCGCGCCCGAAGCGGCGCAGAAAAAGGCCGTGCAGCCCGATGATATAGCACCACGAGGCAAAGCCGCAGCACCACTGCATGATCGCGTAGGGCCTGCTTCCATAATGAGGATACGCTCCAGACCAGACGCGCACCAGATACACCGTCGACGCCGCCGCGAGCACGAGGGCGACGATCCAGTACTTGCGTATTGCCTCAGTGCCGCGTCTGTCGGCGTGAAGCAGAAAGGTAAAGAGGAAAAGAAGCATGTAATATGAAACGGGCCAGCCGCCGAAACCTCTCTGATTGGATATCAGCAGCGGATTGAGGCCGGCGTTGAGCCAGCCCAGAAGCGCTCCCGGAACAAAGACAAGCAGGGGGAAAGAGACACACCTTCCGAAAGCGGAAGTTATTCCGCGTAACGGCCCTTTAAGAAAAGCCAGCATGAGCGGCAGAAACAGCACCGAGAAAATGAAAAGAACAAGGAGATACCACAGATGAAGCCCCATCCACGCAAAATTCCCCCCCGAACCGTACCAGCCTTCAAAATAGCGGGGGACAAAATCAATGAACCCGCCGTAAAAATCGCCCTTCGACAGCCTCTCGAGGTACACCTGCGGGGGGATCAGCACGAAAACCCCGAATATGAATGGCACACACAGCCGCATAAAGCGATCCCTGACGAAGACAAAAGCGCTCTTTCGCTCAAGCGCGATCACGCTGGCGGCGCTTGAAACGGAGAAGATGACCGGCATGATCCACAGCATCATGAAATTCGAAATGACCTCGGCAAGCAGATACCCCTGCGGATTTTTCACCATAAAACCGCTGATCCTGAAAAAAAGAACACAGTGAAAAAAGAAGACCCCCAGAACCGCGAAGATTCGCAGCCAGTCAAGGTCGCAGCGTCTCAAGCTTTCTTTTGTATGCATTAGCAGGCACCTATGCAAAGTAAAATTTGGCCATGAATATCCCCCCTCGTGCGTTCAGACACGGCACGCTGAGGAAAAATGAGTGATCCATCTCACGGGTTAGGAGTGTAACAGCTCATTGAGGGATTGACAATTGAAATCGGGTTAACGGCACGTTGCGAGGGGTGAAGCGGCGAATCTGCGGGGTCAAGGGGGATGAGACTTCGCAGGGAGAGAATCTTACCCCCCGGTTCTCATGCTCCGTTTCAGTTTTTCCTGAGTATGATGAAGCTTCTTTTTGAGCGCAAGAACATACCGGTATATCAGGCCTGAAGTGACGAGTCCGAGAAGCGATGAAAATGCTGCGACGACAAGAGCCGTTTCCACGTTCGCCCTGCCGACCACTACGGTGAAACAGAATGAAAAAAGAGCGATGATGACGAAGGTCGCCGAAAACGAAATAAATGTTCTGCAGGGGATGTTTCTGCTCATGGTAAAGACGAATACGCTATAACAGAGCGCGCCCATGATGCAGCCGCTTGCGAAGCTGCGCGCGAGTGTGAGGGGAACGACCCACCGGTATGCGAGAATCAGGGGAATACTGATTAGCACCCCCAGAAGACCCGACAAAAGGGCCACCTTGATAATATCGGGCGCACTCAGCTCTCCGGTTATCTTCATTGTTTCCTCCACCTGCTATATATGCTCCCGCTCGCGGCGGGATTATTCGAAACCCTCTGTCACGATCATCTCTCACATGCCGATAAATTCCCTGAACGGGGGAGTATTTCTGCGGGAGACTTCGACATCGGTCTTGATATCGCCGAAGCGCAGCAGAAGCTTGCCCCCGAACCAGGGAAAAATCTCGCTCACCTTGAGTATGTTGACCACATACGACTTGTTAACCCGGATGAAGCCCCTGCCGCTGAGAGCCTGTTCGAGTTCATAAAGTTTTTTGCGCACACCGTAGACGCCATTTTTTGTGCGGCTCCATGTGTCATTATCATCGGCGTTGAAGAAATAAATATCATCCAGCCTGAGAATTTCAAAGCACTCATCGCGTTTGCCGACGATCGTGTCGCCTTCATATGATACGGGAGAGCGTTCAAGCGCGTCGAGAAACCCGATCAGTTCATCAAGATTTAATGGATCAAACAATACGGCGATCCCCCCCTCGGGAGGTTCATACCCCCTCTCGACAAGTGAAGTCCCGGCACAGTCGTCCAACACGAGATTCCGCCGCAGCGCAAGTTCGCTCACCGCTTCGCGGATACGGTCAGAACATATCAGTCGCACCTTCATGCAGGCTCCTTGTCATGCGTTCCGAGTTTCCTCTGACGGACGGGGATGCCGTCCGGCAGACAATATGAAACATTTTCCGTTTTTCTGTCAAAAAAGAAAACGCGTAAATTAACGTTGTCGTTCAGTTCCCGCACATATCATCATCCCGGCTCACACATCACCCCGCAGCGAATACAGCCGTGTGGGGCTCTCCTTTCCCCGAAGGGTGACCTCACCTGAGAGAGAGAGAAGAGCGGAGTCTTCAATATGATCGGCGACCTGCTGCGAACAGAGAAAGGTTGTGTTGAAGCTCTTGCACTCGCCGACGATGCGCGCGGCGGTGTTGAACAGATCGCCCATATAGGCGATCTCCTTGCGGATGTTTCCCACCTCGCCGGCGACAACCGTACCGTAATGCAGCCCCGCTCTGAAGCGCGGAAGAGTCCCGTATGCCTGCAGATAATGCTCTTTTCTGCCGGCAAGTTTGCGGCTGAGAATATCATAAAATTTTATACAGTTGTTATTTCTGAAGGCGCGCCGTGCATTCCACACAACGATAGCCTCGTCACCGACGTATTTGTGTATCTCCGCTCCGGTCATGATGACAGGCCCCGCGAGATCGCAGAAGAATTCGCTGATAAAAGAGAGAAATTTCTCCTCGCCGATTTTCTCGGCAATCGAGGTTGACCCGATTATATCGACAAACATGACGGCCAGTGTCTCTTTTCTCGGGCGATGGTATCTGCCGGTGATGAATCTGAAAAAAGTGACATCTCCGAGCAGCAGCACTATCTCGCGCACAAAAAAGAAGAGCAGCGTCGCAATTGCCCCGAAGAGCATCCCGCTGAGAAATATGTCACTGCCGAAGTAGAGGCGGATTGAACGCAGAATATCAGCGCCCGCGAATGAACCGAAACACATATTGATGAAGGTCGATATGAAGAATACCAGAAAAAACGAGATTGCCGAATTGACAAAGACGCTCATGACCAGAGGGTACTTTCGCAGGGAGCTTGACGCGAGTGAAAGGTAGTAGCTTACACTGTAAATGATCAGAAATCCGGTGAGAAAACCGTTGAGCATATTATTGACCGAGACCACCCCGAAAACCGCACAATAGAAGACGGCGGTGACCGCACCGCCCGTCACACCCAGCGGGATGAGCTTTCCCGCCATATGGCCCGCATAACTGATCCGCCTCATAAGAACCCCTTTTTGTAGGCGGTCCCAAAAACCACCTCCAGTGAAGATTATACCTCGCTTTTTATTGGGTTTTTGGGATCCGCGAGTTGAAAAGTTTAGTTTTGTGACTGCCCTCTTGATTTGCCACAAAAACTTGATACACAAAAAAATACAAGTCGCTTATACTCATCGAAGAAGCCTCAGCAGCGCGCGCACCCTGCCGGCGGATAACTCTGTGCGCATGGTTGTGCCTCCATTACAATTTGTACAAGCGGGGGGATCACCCGCAAAACCCTTCTGAATTTAAAAATTCGCCCCTACCGGCCTTTCATGATTCCCGCGTCGTCGATAAGGATATTGCCTGTTTTGCTTTTATCGAAGAGCAGCCGCATCTGCGTGATTGCGCCGATGTCAAAACGCCCGTTATTATCGAGAAAACACGCCAGGGGGATGCAGTAACTCTGCAGGTGCGTTTCGTAAATGGGCAGCGACTGCATCCATTTTCTTTTCGTAAGATATGCGGGCAGCGGGGGGCGGATATCGCCGAAATCGTGCAGCGGCAGAGAGGCCGCATTGCCCTTTCGGTCGCGAAGCTCTATCGTAAAATCCGCAGGCCGAGCATCCCCGCCTTCGTTCGCGAGCGCCGCGCTGAAAAAAAGCGCGTCACCGGCCTGGGCGCGAATTGCGCCGGAAGGCGCGATCGTCACCGACGGTGAGTGCGAGCCCTCCGCTTTCCACGAGATCTCTAGAAGTTCCGTGCAGCGCTGCTCAGACTTGAGCTTTGCGCGTACAATACTCATCGAAGCACCGCCGCAACACTTCACCGCACCGGGATCGCGCGCCGGCAGACCCGCCACGTCAATGTATTCAAAATTTTGAAGCAGTATAATATTCGACGAAAAAAACTGCGAGTAGACCGGGGTCCCGGGCAGCCACGCCTCAGCGCGGCGGGAGTCTATGAAAATACTGCCGTATTCATTAATGCCGTTTAACGTGCATTCTACAAATGCGCTAATATATACTTCTGCAATCTTTCGCTGCTCGTCACCCGATATCAGCTGCGCAATATTGAACAGACGGGTGACGGGGTTGCGCGTGTCCGAACGGCGGCCCCACCGCTCGTTGAACTGTCCGTGATTAGCGAAGCCTATTGCGATCGCGCTTTTCAGACAGAGGCGTTCGCCGGTGAAGCGCACACGATCGAACTGACGCAGGCCGACAAAGCTCGAGACGTCCATGTCGTGGGTGCCGTGCAGCGTGAGATGATTCACATCGGTCAAAATCAGATCCCGTCCATTCGGCTCGTACTGCCCCTCCGCCGGAGCCAGCGCAATGACAGAGCGGATGCCGAAGCCGTAGTCGAAACGCAGCGACTCATCCTCGGGGGAGCACGCAAGCGTATTGAAAAAAGCGGCGACGGCTACCGCCTCACCGCCCCGCGAGTGGCCGATGAGTGCGATACGGCTCATGTCGGCCCTGCCGAAAAAGAGGCTCTCTTTACTCTTCTGCCGCTCGCGCCAGAGTTTCAGATGTTCGAGAAGCAGCCATCCCCGAAGATCGTTTTCTCCGCACAGGCCCTCGCCGCGAAACATCTCCGCGGCCGAAAAATTAAGAAAGCGCTCGTCGATGCTGACGGCGATAAAGCCGCGGCTGGCGAGAAGCTCAGCCAGATACGTGTACCCGCTGTCAGAATCGACCTGCATGGGCGCATCGCCGTGCACAATGAGCACCAGCGGAAAGGGTCCCTCTCCCCCGGGCATCCACACAGTCGCGTTTAGGGGAAGCTCGTGCGCGTCATGACCCCAGTAGCGCGTGCGCGATGCGCTCCAGCCGCCGACAAGAGGCGATCCGTCAACGGGATTTGTTATCACATCGGGCGCGGCGGAAGAATAATGCACGGGTCGTTTTGAGGGATAACTTGCGTAAGTGAATTTTTTCACCGCAAATCGCCCCTTCTGCGAGGGATCAGCAAGGCGTATCTGCGGAACGAGAGGCGACTGCCGTGCCTTGTACATTGAGACATCACCGCGGGGGCTTCCGTCACTAAAAAAGAAGTGAACCGAATTGGTTATTAAAAACAATAGTAACAAAAGAGCAGCACCCGACGGCAGAGCCGCCGAGACCGGCCTTTGCTTCTGTGACAGGATATACCACAAGGCCCCAGCGGCAGCACCCGAAAGAGTGAAAAGAAAAATAGTGACCAGCACGGCAATTATGATGCCGCAGGCCGCATCACCGGCCGTCATGAAGTGAACCGACGCCCCGCCGATAAACGAAAAACAGGCACACAGATAGACTGCCGGTATTTTCGTCAGTGCACCGGCGATCAGAGCCGCGATCGCCGACAGCGCGAGACCTCCGGCGACAAAAACGGCGCACGCAAGAACCAGTTCCGTTATTTCGGCTGAAGCAAAAATCGAGAGTGCCGAGGCTACTGCGACATATACCGCCGTCACCAGAATCGGCAGGGCCGCGCACAGAAACATTTTTTCGACCATAGTTTTATACGACAGCAGTTTACTGCACCGCGATCTTAATTTCGCTGAAAACATCGCCTGCTCCCGTTCATCATTTTACTTCAAGATCAACTACCAGATCCCGATTGACTTCAAATGCGATTTCATCGAATCCGGGCCCGCGCAAAAGCGGCCGGACGTTACGGTAGAAACCCCACGGCTCTTTCGGCCCGACCGCGCCGAAATCCAGTTTTCCGTTACCGTTTGTATCCCGAAAGGCCTGCAGCGCATATCTTCCGGAGGGCACCTGATCGAATTTGAATGAGACCTTTCCGGATTTTTCCTTCACCGCGAGCTGCAACCCCGCAGGAGGCTGAAGAGTGCTTCCCTCGGGAGTGATGAATTCGACATAGATGTCACCGCTTTTGTGAAAGGCGACTGTGCCCGAGACCGAATACGACGCCACGTCCGAAAATGCTTTCTGGGGAAGCGCGGCCGCAAGCGATATCACCGCAGCCAGCAGAGTTCCGCGCAAGAGGCGCTTTTTTTTCATACGGGATCGCTTTGCACCCGCTGTATTTTGCATTAACTCGTCTATTCATAATTTGTACGTTAGTTTCCTTATGATAATTGACTTACAGTCGCTTCTGCCAATCCGCATTTTCATTTTTCACCAAACGGAAAATGCCGATTCTTCCATGCTTTGCGGCAACACAGGAACATCAAAAGACAATTCATTGAGGATCACTTATCAAATTGTTATTTTTATGTGCAGAGGCTGCTCTCATCTCCGCACCGAATTGAGAGCAGCCGGACTTCACCGGGATATCCCCGCTCATTTTATCTGTCAGAAGGCTTCCATGATGGACATGATGGGACAGAATTCGCCCTCGCGGTTATAGGCGATATCGAATCGGAGATTTATCCGCTCCTGCTCGATGACCGCGACTCGAAGACCTATTCCCCCCGCATAACGGGTGTACCGAAGATCATATCCGAAAGGGGTATCAGAGACATTGCCCGCACCGGCGAAAACGGTTCCCGAAAAACGCCACCAGATCGGGTACCTGATCTCGATCTGCGCCGCCGCGAGACACTTGTCCTGAAAGCGCCCGCTGTAACCGCGGACCGTCTTGTCGTCACCGACCGCGTTCATCAGGTACATGGGAACATCCCCTCCCTGCGTAGAAGTGAGCCCCTGCACGCCCACAATGAACGCCTTGCGCCTGATACCGAGCGCGTCAATCGCTCCCAGATCGAAAAAGTGATCATATTCAAGATAGAGTTTCGCGCAATTCTGCGTCGCACCGAAGATTTTGCCGTTGTAGAAAAGCGAAGTGGTGAAATAGTTTCCGCTCGACGTATAAATACTGTCATCCCGTGTATCATAGTCAAATTTTACACCAGGTGACGAGACGGTGGTGTCGCTGCTTCCCGGGACTTCGCCCTTATCAAGAGCCTTTCCCTTTTCAAAATCGCTGTAGTCGACGCGGGCGAAGCTGTACGCCGGGCCGAGCCATAGTTTCGCCGGCGAGCCGCTTTCTATTCTGAAAAGAACAGCCTGATCGACATAATAGATGATCTGGCCGAACTCTTCATACTGCCCCCAGGTGTTGGTCGCGCCGATTCCGTTGAACGATGAGGGAAAGTCCTTGTAACCGAGCGCGCCCTGATACATGATCGTGTCGTCACCGAAATATTTTGTATAGTCGCCCGTAAAGAGCTTCTGTTTTTTCAGCGTGTAGTTGGCGTTCACGCTGGCCATATCGCTCAGTGCATCGGGGTTTTCCGGATCCGGAAAGGAGAGGACTAGCATAGCCCCGAAAAGAAGGCTTGTCGACGAACCATAGGTGATTACCGGCAGAGGGGCTATGCCGATCTGCGGCTTTTCACCGGCCTGATCTTCCTGCTGCTGTGCCGCCAGCGCGGCAGTCAGCAGCAGGGCAATTGTTGTGAGCATGATTTTTTTCAGGGAGGAGCTTCCAAAAATCACACCCCGGATGAAACCGGAGGTGTCCTTACATATTGTTTTTTTAAGAAGGGCAAATGAGGGCTGTGCCGCCGATTGGCGGCTAGATTGTTTTTCGTGACTGCTCATAATTATTCCTGCTTTACTATCATAGAATGGTGCCGGCACGGGTATTCCGCTCGCAGCGGCACAATATGCCCCCAAGTGCTGCCGCGAGACTGTCGCAACAGTCCGGTTTCCGGGGGCTTAACCCCGAAAGCCCGGGAGCATCGCGTTGTTCAGAACACCCGGCATGTGCTATAGAACTCTTCTGAAAAAAGGAATCCTGAACCACGGGCAAAGTATAGGGTCTCTTTCGAAAAAGCTGCGACCGGATAATCCGAAATGAGGTTTTTTTATTCGGACTGGGGGGGTTCGGCAATCCGGGCGCGAAATTCGCTCGGTGTCTCGCCGGTAATTTTTTTGAATATGTCGTTGAAGGTCGACTTGGAGTTGAATCCGGCGTCAAAACCTATCGTGAGAACTGATTTATGCGCATTTTTTTCGTCGGCGAGCATTCGCTTCGCCTCCTCGACCCGGTATTCGTTGATGAAGAAATAAAAATTCTTGCGCAGAGTGGTATTGAGCTCTTTTGAGATGAGGTAAACGGGAACGTCGATGGTGCTGCAGATATCGCCGATCGTGATTTCAGGGTTCAGGTAGGCGCGGCTTGATTCCACATGTTCTTTAAATTTATCAAACTCTTTTCTGCCTTTCGGGGGGATCTCTGTATGAACCGGCGACAGAGCGGAGGTCATCTCGCTGTTCACCTGAAAAATCTCGGGCAGCGTCAAAATACGATAGGCGGAAAGATAGATCGTAATTGTGTAGAGCAGACCGATAATAGTGCCGATATGCACCCCGATTTCGCCGGGAAGGATACCGGCGAAATCCGCATAGGTCATGGTGATGACCGTAAGCCAGATAAGCGTCGATACCGCGATCACCATCACCAGCCAGCCGAACTTGTGCCGCTCGACCGACGAGCGGTAGTTCTTGAGATCGCGCCCGTACTCAAAGAGGCGCCGGTATAAAAGGACATGATAGCTCACTGCGATCGCGAAAAGCAGGGTTGTCAGGATCAGCCCCTGCGCCGAGGTGCCCGGCACGGGCACCTCGTGCAGAGCCGCCAGCTTATGCGCTGCCGGGGTGAAATAAAAACGTACCGAAGAATCGAGACTATCCGCCAGAAAGGGAAGAAAATTGACAAGGTGTATCCATTTGAAGGATCTGATTTTACCGGTGATGCTTTCGATATAAAAAAAAATTATCGGTGCATACAAGTAGGGCAGCGATCCGTTAAGATAGAGAAAATGGGGATACTTTTCGCCATAGCCCGATATCTGAAACCAGATCGAGAGAAGGTCGAAGACAAGAACGAATATCAGCAGAGAGAAGATCCTGTTGGGAAAGTGATTGCGGCGGCGGAAAAAAAGAGCCACTGAAAGAATCAGTCCCTGCAGGGCGCCCAGAAGAATGATGGTGCTGACAAGCATGTGAAGACCCTGCGTTGTGAGAGATTATCGCGTCCTCTCAAGATCAATGGACAGCTGCTGCGGCAGGTCAAACCATTTTACGAAAAATATTCGAATATCCCGCTGAAACATCCGCTTACGACCTTTTCACGATGATCACCGGACACTCCCGAAGATCTTCGCGAAAAATCCGCGCACATCGCTTTCAATCATAATCAGCGCCGGCAGCAGAAGCAGCACCAGCACCATTGAAACGAGCAGCCCCCACGACAGGCACATCGCCGCCGGCACAATGAACGAATCCCTTCCCCCCCAACCGTAGGCGCAGGGAACAAGGCCGGCGAAGGTGGTGAGCGTCGTCAGAACGATCGGACGGAGGCGGGTTACGGCCGCAAGAACTATGATTTCCCGAAGGCATTTCTCTCCCGCAGAATCTCTCATCTGTGTGTTGACATAGTCGACCATCACGATCGCGCCGTTCACCGCGACACCCGCCAGCCCCGTCATTCCCATTATTCCCATGAAACTGAAGGGCATTGCGTGAATACTGAGCGCCGCTACAACCCCGACGAACGCGAAAACAACGGATATCATCACCACCAGCGGCTGCGACAGCGACTTGAACAGAAATACCATCAGCACAAAAATGGCGGCAACACACAGAAGCATAGTCCGTTTAAGCGAACCGAGCATCCTCACCTCCCTCTCGGCGTCGCCGCCCAGATGCACCCGCAAACCCGGGTACTCCGGGCCGAGGCAGCCGTACCTTCGCTCGAGTTGATTATAGACCTCAATCGCGCTGATTTTTATCGGATCAAATTCGGCGCTCACCGATGCCGTTCTTTTACCGTTATACCGCCGTATAGAATTAACGGCCGCCCGTTCATGCAGCCGCACCAGATCGCCGATCTGCTCCATCTCGCCCGCCGCGCTCATGACAAGGAGACTTGCGATCGCTTCAACTGATTCTGTCGACTTCTGGTCGGCGATCAAACGGCAGGCAATATCCCTGCCGCCCGATTCAATCGAGGTAACGGTGCTTCCCTGGTATGCAAATCTTAATACTTCTGCCAACGTACGCACATCAACACCCCGCTGCGCGCACAAAGCCGCATCGGGAGAGACCACGACCCCGGACCGATCCGCCCTCTGCGCGCGCACGGCTGAGTACACGCCGTCGATTGCGCGCAGATCGCCGATCACGCTTTCCACCAGTTTTTCGCGAAGCGAATCATCGTTGCCGTGCACCTCGATCGCAATCGAGCTGCCGGCCTCAGGGCCGCTTTCGACAAGATTGAGACGCACATCCCGAAATTCACCGCCGTCAAAAATCCCGCGGATCCCGTCGAGCAGCACCGCTGTCGGGAGTCTCCGTTGTTCTGCGCTTTCAAGAAAAAGTGTCATCTCGAAACGTTCGGATCGTCCCGCAACTCCGCAGACGCTCATCACACTTTTAATCCCGCCCGTTCCATACCGCGTGATCAGTCTCTGTTCAACACTCTTCAGTTTTGCAGATGTGCTCTCGAGAGAGCGGCTGTTGGCTGCATCTCCGCTGATTTTGACCACATCCCCCTCCCCCTGGGGGAACATCTCAAATTTCATAGTGCTCATTTGTACTGCGGCGGCGCACACGACGACGATAAAAACGGCCAGAAGAGCATACCTGCCTCTCAGCAGTAATTCGACCGCGCCGGCATAAAGCCTGCTGAATCTCTGAAAACGGCCGCAGCCGCCCCTCTTTTCGCCGTCATAGAATCGAACGAAAAGAAAGGCGGCTGCGAGTGCGGCCGCCAAAACGACTGATGCGGCAGCGAAGGGGGGAAGCTGCAGATAAACGGAAAGCGCCAGCGCCGATGATGCGCCCGCCGCGAATCCGAGAAAAAATTTCTTCCGCGATGAAAGACCGCATGCAAGATGCGCGGGAAGAATGAAAAAGGCCTCAACCAGCGAGCTTATAAGCAGAACGCTCACGACCAGCGGCACCTCTCTGAGATATCTGCCGATCTCGCCCTCTATCGCAAGCAGCGGGAAAAAAGCGATGAGCGTGGTCAGCACAGAGGTCAGAACCGGAAACGCGACTTCGGCAACGGCTCCGGCCGTCACCCCGGCGGAACCTCCTGAGAGTGCGTGATGCCGGTGGATATTCTCCGCTATTACGATCGCGTCGTCGACGAGCATGCCCAGTACCATGATGACCGCCAGCAGCGTAACCGAGTTGATCGTGATTCCCGTCAGGCTGAGCAGGGCGGAAGCCATGCATAAAGAGAAGGGAATCCCGACGGCGCTCCAGAACGCCGTTTTGAAATTGAGAAAGAGCGCGAGCACAACTATGACCAGAACAAGAGCCATGACAATATTCTTCTCAACCGAACGGATACGTGATGCGGTCAATGCCGACGAATCGTAAATAATCGTGAGCTCGACGCTCTTGTCTTTCAACCCGCGGCGGTACGCATCGATGAGCGTTCTGATTTCAGCCGCACACCGGACAACATCGCTCTTCTCTTTTTTGTGCACGGCGAGAATAATTGCTTCCCTGCCGTTGATGCGCACTTCACTCTCTTTACGCTCAAAACTTTCAACTGTTTCAGCGACATCAGAAAGAAGTATCCGGTCGCCGTTCAGGTTGCTGCGGATGATGATGTCCCCCAGATCCGCGGCCGTTGCGGGTTCAAGTAGTGTCACTACGCTTTTTGCCTCAAGGGGGGATCTGATCTTTCCGCCGCTTAATCTTACGTTGTGCGAGATTATCGCCGAACGGATTTCATCGAAGCTCATATAGGAGCGGCTCATCTTCACGAGATCCGCCCGTATCTGAATCTCCCTTTCCCGTGAGCCTCTTCTCTGAACTTCCGCGACAGCGGCAATCTCTCCGATGCGCTCCTGCAAATCTTCAGCGATATCGAGCAGCTCTCCGTAGGGGACATCGCCTGAAACGGCTAAATTGAGAACCGTATCGTGTTTTGACCCCCGCCCGCTTATAATCGGGCGCCTGCTCATCTCACCGGGAAAATCGCCGATCGAATCCAGATCGCGCCGCAGGGCATCCTTCGTGCGATCGATCCGCGCATCATCATCGAAATTTACCGTGAGTACGCAGTAGTCATCAAACGACTCCGAAACAATGCTCTCAACACCCTCGGTGCCTTTCAGGGCATCCTCTATCTTCAGCGTGATGCGCCGCTCGATCTCCGCGGGAGTCAGCCCCGGACATTCCGCATACACCGTCACACCCGGTTCGTCGACCTGCGGAAACTGCTCGCTTCGCATATTTGCGAACATGAGCACCCCCGCGGCCAGCACAAACACCGTCGCCACGTTGCCTGTGAAGGGATTATTGATGAAATATGAAAGAAGACTTTTCACAAAAAGCTCCGGATTGCTGCCGGCAAAATGGTGCCGCACGGCGCATACGTTTTCACTGCTGCGTCTGCGCCGAGGCTATTGCCTTATATATTTCTCCGGCAATCATCTCCGTATCGGTATCCTGATTGTTGCTCAGCACGATCACGATCATGTCCTTATCGACCAGCTTGAACATCCCCGTGCTGATGCCGGGTCCCCCTCCCGTAATGAAGTACGTCCTGCCGTAATCCGGATTATCGTAAAACATCATGCCGTACCCGTAAAAATTGCCGGGCCATCTCGCGATCTCGACGTTCGCCGAATCGTTCGAAAGCTCGCGTTCATCGAGCCGCGACAGATACAGATAAAGATCCATTGTCGATGAATAGAGTCCCCCCGCGCCGTAGAAGTTCGACAGATTGAAGCCGTTGATCTCGACGACCATGTTCATGCAGTAACCCTTCGCCATCGTCTCAATCGTGAAAGGGTCTTCCCTGTACCCGGTGCTGTGCATGCCGCGGGGAGAGAGAACGATCTCGTCAAGATACTCGATGTAGCTCTTGCCTGAGAGCTTCTCGATAAGCGCGCTGAGTATCATATAATTTGTATTGCTGTAATCAAAATTGCTGCCGGGGGCGAAGAGCAGCGGCGTATTTTTGTACTCGGCCATAATCTGCAGCGGCGTCGTGTGCCCGAGGAAATACCGGGCAAAATCCATACCCGAGCCGTAGTAATTCTTTATGCCCGAGGTGTGATTGAGAAGATGATGAATGGTCACCCCGCTCCACAGGGTATACTCGGGAAAAAATTCCGTTATGCTCTGATCGAGCCTGAGATAACCGCTGTTTTTCAGCCGCATCACCGCCAGTGCCGTGAAATTCTTCGTCATCGACCCGAGCACGAATTGCGTATCCACCGTATTCTCACGTTTGCCGGCGTAGCGGCGCGCATAACCGTACCCCCCGTTAAACAGAATATCTTTACCCCTCGCGACAAGGACGCTGCCGCTGAATCCGTGCCGAGAGACATAGCTCTTCATGAGCGCGTCGACGGCCTGCCCCTCCGCGCCATCCATACCGGCTGCCTCTGTCTGTGCGAAAAGATTCACCGCGGCTGCGCAGCAAATTACCGCGGCGGCCGACTTCAGAGCCAAGCGGGCCTTTGCAGCAAGTGCTTCACGGGTTTTCATGATACAAGACCTCCATTTGAATAATTCAGTTAACGGGGGATACCACGACGCCGCATCGCATTCGACCGGATCAGCCGAATCATTCCTTTTTTTATCCGGACGTCCGCCCGGTTCCAATGCTTCAGCACTTTCACTATCAAAAAACCCTCCGGACTGGAAATTTATTGACAAATATGATATACGTATATCATATCCAGAAAACAGAGGTCTGATTACCAAAAGAGCGCAACAATACCAATAACAATTCGGTAATACACAAACTCAAAGAGAGTGCGCCGGCGGGCGCGATGCTTTTGCTTTTTAAATGATCACTTTGTGACGCTTATATAAACAGGAGGAAACAAGTATGATTAGAGTACAGGGCACACATGAGCTTTGGTGGCAGTTCGATGAAAGACTCGCGATTCATTTTCCGCTTGAAGAGTGGATGTACGGGGGAAGTTCTCCGCTGAAAGTCGATTCGATCGATGCAGGTAAAGATTCTGCCGTCGTCTCTCTCGACAACGGGGGCATTTCACTTGAGATGAGTTTCGAAAAAGATACCGCATCCTCTTCGCTTTACCAGAGCGCAAAAGTCAGTTTCACCCGCGAATACGCAGATTATCTGCTGGATATCCGCTGCCGGCCGGTTTTCGACTGCCCTATGCCTTGGCTGACAATTCCCGGCCTGTTTTACGGGGATAACAATCCCCTGGCCGACATGGTAATTTACCCGAAGGGAATGTCCAGAGATTGGAGCTTCCGCGCCGATGCGGCGGCCGCCCCCGGCGTGCACCTGGCCGGAAAAAACTGCGGCTACGCGGTCTTTATGGAAAATGACCGTATGCAGATAAACACTTTACGCCAGAACGATGAGGGCGGTGAACTCGCCGGCATCGGCTGGATACACAACGAAAAGGGGGAACGCAGCGCCCGTTTCACCTACCCCTGTCAGGAGACTCCCTACGTCTACCATCGGCCCGACCGTCTCGAGAACCCCCTCTGCCCGCGAATGCATTTTTACCCCGGTGAAAGCATCGTTTTCAAGGCCCGTCACTTTATTACACCGGGCGGCCGTCAGGGGTACTTCGCGCCCGTAAAGACGATGGCGTCGCTTTGCCGTCCCGCGCATATTGAACACAATAAAAGACTTCTCGACGAGACAGCAGAGCTTTTTGCGCAATGTCTCAGGGAGACCCACTTTGTCGCCGGCAAAGGCTTCTCGCACCGGCAGGATATACACGAGATTCATACCGGCTGGTGCGGCGGTTTTTCGGTCGTCGAGGCGGGGCTGCTTTACGGCGAGCTGAAGGATGACAGGACGCTCTTTTCGCAGGCCGAGACTATGGCCGATTTCATCTGCGAAAGCGCCCTCTCGCGCGCCGGCTATTTTAACGCCGAGTACCGTGACGGAGCGTGGCATCCCCATGTCTACTGGGGCAAGGCGCTCGGCCTTCATCTGCGCCACGCATCGGAGGGATGCCTCTTTCTCGCGCGCATTCTTATGCGTGAGATGAAAAAAGGCCGCACACGCGACAAGTGGTGGGCTGCCCTGTGCAGCAATCTCGACACCGTGCTGCGCGATCAGCGCGAAGACGGCGCGCTGCCGATTGAGGTCGATCCTGAGAGCGCCCGTGCGCTCGACTGGGAGGGGGCGACACCGGCAAACTGGGCGGGTGCGCTGATCAGCGCAAGTGTCATTGCCGATTCAAAAGGCGAGCGTGAGCGCGCCGCGCGCTACCGTGCGGCGGCAATTAAGACGGGCGATTACTACTTTGAAAACTACGTCGATAAGGATCTGTTTTTCGGCGGTCCCTACGATGCATACCGCACCCCGAATATGGAAGACCCCTACAACCTGCTCAATTCGTATGTCGAGCTCTACCGCCATACCGCCGAAGCGCGCTATCTGGCGGCGGCGCGCGCCTGCGCGGATCACCTTGTGTGCTGGCGATACACCTACGATGTCATCTTTCCCGCGGGGACGATCTGCCGCGATCGCAAGGTCTCGACCTACGCGATGTCCGCGGCGTCGGTGCGCAACCGCCATATACAAAACTGGGATACTGTCGCCGCGATCAGCCTCTTCGAACTTTCAGAATGGACAGGCGACGACAGCTACGCGCGCTCGGCAATGGACAATCTCTATCAGTCATGTCAATTGGTCGAGCGCGGTGACGGCGCGCTGGGCATCCCCCTTGGGGGACAGAGCGAGCAGTGGTACGCGACTGAATTTTTCTGGTTCGGCGGTTTCGGCGACTATGGAAAGGGTAATCTCTGGAAGATATCCGTCGTTCTGCCGAAATCGGGATTTCTGAGTGCAGCGGCGTTTCTCGGCGCGAAATGATTGCCGGTATCCCCCCGCATTGTGCAAATTTACATTCTGTCACAAAACCGGAGTTTTCAATTGAAAACAAATAGAAAACTCCGGTTTTTCCAGGCAATCGCCCGCAGGGGAACAACCTGCAATACTTTTCAGGAGTTCCCTTATATTGTTGATTCGCGGATCATGAGCTGTGCGGGAAAGAGAATCTCTCTTTGCCGCATGGCCGGATCATGCAGCAGCTCGAGCAGCATATCCACCGAGGCGTCCCCCATCTGAAAAACCGGGGGCCTGATCGTGGTAAGCGGGGGATCACAGATCTCGATCGCGCTGATATCGTCGTAGCCGCAGATCGAAAGATCCTGCGGGATGCGAAGCCCCGCGCTTTTCGCGGTCTTCATCACCCCGAGCGCCATCAGATCGTTCGAACAGATCATGACCTCGGGCATTTTTTTTTCATCGAGCAGCCTCTCTGCAGTCGAGATACCGCTGGTCACAGTCAGATCACCCGCATAGACACTGACCGCAGCATCCGGTATACAATTTTTAGCAATCGCTTCCGCAAAGCCTTCGTAGCGGTCTTTCGAACAATACATCCTTTCAGGCCCCTTGAGAAATCCGAACGAGCGGAAATTCTTTCTGATCAGGTGTTTCGTCATTTTGAAAAGCGCATCTTTTCCGTCCGCATCGACGAAGCTGATCGGGTGCGTCCGCGGCCGCTCGCCGTAGATCACGCAGGGTATTTTGTGTTTTACGATCTCGTCCTCAGAGATGATATCGAAATCGGGGATGAACAGAATGATCCCCGCAATTTTTCGCTGCAGGTAAAGCTGCAGGTACTCTGACGGGGATTCTCTGCCGCAGATAGAGTAGAGAATATCATAACCGTGCCGGGCGCAAGCCTGGTTGACACCCTGCAGAAAGAGATGATAAAAATCGGTTCCGTAACCGGGCAGGCATGAAACGGGAGGAACGATCAATCCGATCGACTTCACCGCTCCCTTTTGAAGGGACTGCCCGATACTGTCGGGATGATAGTGCAGCTCGTCGATTGCCTGCTGAATTTTTTCGCGCGTCTCGTTTTTAACATATCCCGAATTGTTCAGAAAGCGCGATACGGTGATAAATGAAACCCCCGCCCTTTCAGCCACATCTTTCTGTGTCGCCATAATGCCGGTTACTTCTTCCTTTATGGAGTGCGGTACTATTTTTAATGCGATTGAAGAAACGGCTTTATTTGAATCATATCCTAATGAAAAAAGCGGTTTTCTCCTCAAAATTGCCTTTTAATTTTCACGCAAGAGTCAGAACATTGTCAAAGCAAAAAAAAGACCTGTATACCGGAGGCCGCAATGAATCGCATCTTTTTTCTGATAATCGTCCTTTTTTCGATTTCACTCTTCGCTCAAAGCAGTACGAAGGCCCCGGATTTCCGGCTCACCTCCGGTGACAAAAAGAATATCACCCTCTCTGACGTGCATGGCAAAGTGATTATCTGTTTTTACGAATCAAAAGAGGCTGTAAAAAAGAACAAAAAACTGAAAGACTCCCTCGAAGAGCTGCGCACCGGCGACGGCAGGGATAAAAAAATATTCGTCCTTGCGGTCGCAGACTGCTCCGAGGCGAAGGATCCCTTTATCGGCCTATGGAACAAGGCCCTGATTGACCAGTCGAAGAAGGTCGGCTACACCCTCTACGGCGACTGGGACGGCAGGATGCGCGCCGACTACAGCTTCGCCCCGAAAGAGGCGAATTTCGCGATTATCGACAGCAAGGGAAAAATACGCTACCGGGCCTCGGGAAAAATCCAGGACGAACAGATCGGCGAGATTAAGAAGCTCATCTCTGATCTCTCGGCAGAGTGATACCAAATGAGAACACATCAGATGACGGCAGCACCACTGCGGACGGATATCTATTATTTTTCAAGTACCGGCAACAGCCTTTACAGTGCAAGAAGGATCGCCCGGCAGATTCCCGATTCAACGTTATACGATATTCCCTCGGTAATCGGCAGTGATCTCAAAACCGAAGCGCAGCGGATTATCATCGTTTTTCCCGTCTACATCTGGGGGCTGCCCGATATAATCCGCCGCTTTCTTGAAAAGCTCGAAGTGCCCGGCTCAAGTCGTATTTATACCGTGGCCACAAACGCAGGCCTTGCCGGTGATCCCCACGCCCTCGCCGCAAAAATTCTCAAAAAGAAAAACCTTGAGCTCACCGCGGCTTTTCTGGTCTGGATGCCGGAGAACTTCATCTTCAGATATCCCTCATGGCCCCGATGGCTTCAGCGGATCAGTTTTCATTTTGCCGACAGAAAAATCGATTCGGTCATCAACGCAATTTTGAGCAACAGGCGTGCCCCGCGTGAACGCAGCCGTTTCGGCACCAACTGGCTTCTTAACATACAGCATAATTTTCTCGCAACAAAACTTTTTGTCGAGAGGAGCATCCATCCAAGTGATTACTTCTGGGCAACGGATGCCTGCAACGGCTGCGGCATCTGCGAAAAATTCTGCCCCGTCGGAAATATCACCATGACAGAGTCCCGTCCCCGATGGGGCGACAACTGTGAGGTCTGCGTCGGCTGCGTCCAGTGGTGCCCGAAAGAGGCCGCGCAGATGCGAAAGAGCACCATCAAGCGCAGGCGCTATCATCATCCCGAAGTTTCGCTTGGGGACTTTCTCTGAGAAAAATAATTGTCTGAGGATTATATATATGCATGAGCTGATTGAACGGGCGGTCACTGTCGAAGAGTTCATCGAACTCCGAAATGCGGTCGGCTGGCATCTGCCCGGCGAAGAGGCTATACGCATCGGGCTGAAGAATTCTTTATATTCGGTCTGTGCCGTGCGCGAAGGGAACATCATCGCCATGGCCCGTGTTGTCGGTGACGGCAGCATCACCTTTTACATTCAGGATGTGATCGTGATGCCGGATTATCAGCGCCGGGGCATCGGGGCGCAGATTATGGAAAGCGTTATGCGATATATAGCGAAAACGGCCGCACCCGGCGCGATCGTCGGTCTGATGTCCGCTATGGGCAAAGAGGAGTTCTACGAGAAGTTCGGTTTCTGGCGGCGGCCGAACGAAAATTTCGGCTGCGGAATGATGCAGTTCTGGCAGAGAGGCGAGTGATGACAAGAGAACTTGACGACAAAGATTTTGATGAAATTTTTACTATTATCAACGACGCGGCTGTCGCCTACAAGGGGGTGATTCCCGAAGACCGCTGGCACGAGCCCTATATGCCCAAAGAGGAGCTGGCGCAGCAGATTGCCGAAGGTGTCCGCTTTCTCGGCTGCGAGCAGGAGGGGCAGCTTATCGGCGTTATGGGAATTCAGGAGAGGGGCGATGTATTCCTTATACGCCACGCCTACGTGCGCACTTCGCTGCGCAAAAAAGGGGTGGGGACTCTGCTCATCAGAGAGATCACAAAAAATATCAACAAACCGATTCTCATCGGAACGTGGAAGTCGGCGGTGTGGGCGATCAGTTTCTATCAGAAAAACGGCTACACCCTCGTCAGCGAGCAGCAGAAAAATCTTCTGCTGAAAAAATACTGGAATATCCCCGAGCGGCAGATCGAGACCTCTGTGGTTCTTGCCGATGAAGCCTTCATGAACGGCTCTGTCAACGGCGGTGAATCGTGACGGTCGCACATCCGCTGATCAAGGCCTTGCGCACGCCGCTTGTCGAATCTAGAGATACCCCATGAAAAAAATGCCGTCAATCCTTCTCGTATCGGTGAACGCGCGTTACACGCACAGCTGCCCGGCGCTCTACACACTTGAGAAGCTCTGCACCGGAATTGCCGAAGCGGTGCACCATGAGACTACGATTAACTGCGACCCTGCAGCTGAGGCCGCCGCCATCGCCGAAAGAAAGCCCGACATTGTCTGCTTCTCGACCTACATCTGGAACGGCACCGTTGTGCAGAAAATCGCCGAGGCCCTTTGCGCAGAGCTGCCCTCGATACGGATTATCGCGGGCGGCCCCGAGGCATGGCACAACGAATGGACCGGCTTTCATCTTGCGCAGTCGCTCAAGGCGCTGGTCAACGCGGTAACGAATGACGAGTACCCGCCCAAGATCACTGGTGAGGAATACCATATCGACGAGCTTCCCTTCGCCTACTCGCCTTCGCAGCTGGTCGCAATGAAAAAACGATACCTCTATTACGAAAGCTCGCGTGGATGCGCCTTCTCGTGCGCCTACTGCCTCTCGGGTGCCGGTGAAGCGCTTTCATTCAGGTCGCTCGACAAGGTTCTTGCCGAACTCGATCTATTCATGACACACAACGTGCATATAGTTAAATTCGTCGACAGGACATTCAATATTGATACCGGCCGCTCTCTAGCGATATGGGAGCATATCGTCAAATATAACCGTTCAACAGCCTTCCATTTCGAGATACATCCGGCAATCATGAGCGAGCGCGAGATCGAGTTCTGCCGCAGCGTTCCGGCAGGCATGTTTCAGTTCGAGGCGGGTGTACAGAGCACAACCCCCGCATCGCTCGCTGCGGTCAGCAGAACGGATGACACACAACGCGCACTCGATGTGATATCTGCGATTTCAAAAAGGGGAAATATCCATCTGCACGCCGGGCTGATCGCGGGGCTTCCGCGCGAAACGGAGGAAAGCTTTCTTGAAGCCATTGATAAAACTGTCGCGGCACGGCCGCATTACATTCAGATCGGCACGCTGAAACTTCTCAGGGGAAGCCCGCTGTACAATATTGCCGGTGAAAACGGAATTTCCGCCTCGCAATTCCCCCCCTATCAGGTACTGAAAACCAGCGGGATGCCGCTCGGGGTGATCATGCGTTTTTCACAGCTCGAACATCTCTTCAATATTCTCTATAATGATTCGGACTACCCTCTCACGCTGGAATACATTCTCGAACACACCGCCTCGGCCTCGCACCTGTTCATGCGCCTCATGGAAGAATGTGCAGAGGAGAAGATTTCTCTTGATTCACACAAAAGGGAGAAAATCGGAGAACTTCTTTACCGGGCGGCGCGGCTCGCCAGCTGCGCGGACACTCATTTCGGTGACAGGGCCGCACTGGAGTGGGCGCCCTCGCTTCACCCTTATCCGCAGTGGCTCTCAAATTACACACAACGTGCTGAATTATTTCACTACGCCTTGAAGCTGGCGCAGCGTGAGTCGGGGCTCCAGCCGGCCCGGGGGCTTCTCTATGTGCCGGAACACCCCGAAACACCGCTGCTTGCGAATCTGCCGGGGTGTGACGCTTATTTCTTCAGCAAACGCACCGGCGCGCCCTTTGTAAGCGGCAGAATCTGGTTTTCGGCCTAATCGACCTGCTTGATCTCAGTAGAGCCTGAAATTTTCTGTGTGATTCGTGGCCTGCCGCGATAGAAGATGACCCCCGAACCGGTACTCATAATTTCAAGATCCCCCTGAGAGTTGACTGCGGCCCTGCCGCTTCCCGAGTTCGCAATCCGGATACGGTCACTCACCAGATCGAGCGCGTTATAGCGCGCCGAACCGCTCATTTCCACACTCGACTCAAGCGCACTTCCCTTCAGAAGAATGTCTCCCCCCCCGGAAATACCGGTCTCGATTTTTTTCACATCCACCGCCGAGAGCCTTACCGTTCCGCTTCCCGAGATATCACACTTGACGTTTTGCGCCTGAATCCGCTCCGCCTCGAAATAGGCGCTGCCGCTGCTCTGCAGCAGAAGATTATCCGCGTTGATACCCTCGAAAGAGATCTTTCCGCTTCCCGCAATCGAAATCCGCAGATCAGTGCTTGTTATCTGACCGGCCTTTACTTTACCGGAACCCGAGACGCTGAGCGACTTGAGATCCTTTACCGTGACAATCCAGGTGACCGAATCGGAGGGTACTATGACGACCGGCAGCGGCTCCTTCCACAGACGCAGCTCATTCTCCACGACTTCGGCACGCAGAAGCTTCTGCAGCGATTCATCCGCCCGTACCATAACCGAGGGCTCACTGCCTTCAATAATCTGAAGCGTCCCGACCCCCCTGAGTTCAATTTTATCAAACGAAGCCACCTGGCGTTTCTCTTCAACAACGGATCCCGCAAAAAGCAGGTTCCCGGTCAGAAACACAATGCCGAGAAAGATGATTTTCTTCATACCGGCCCTCCGGTCGTATTTTTTGGAAATTGTTATAATTGCACGCTTACAAAGCCCCATGCAGCACAGCAGCCTTTCCAGGCCGCAAAAACGCCGATAAGACAAAAATCGCTGTCGAGAGCAATTATTTACAGTCCCCTTTTCTATGAGTTTTACATCCTCAATAGTGCAACAGACTGTTCCCTTAAAAGTGACACAATTTTTAGTTATGGACAGCAAAAATGATGAAGAAGCGGGAGGATTATCAGTGTACCGGGCGATCAAGTCGATCCCCTCATGGGTAACTGTTTTTCTGCGGCTGGTAATAAAAACGGAACGCCGGAGCGTTCCGTATAATCACTCTACTCCATCTGGTAGAGCCGATTCAGATACGGCGAAGGATCGACATAATCGGTACCGATTCTGATCTGGTAATGGAGCATGTGACGCATTGCATTGCCCGTTTTGCCAATGTAACCGATCGTTTCTCCCTTAATGACCTTCTGCTCGGGTTTAACGGTAACGCGCTGGCAATGAGAGAAGACGGTAGTGAAGCCGTATTTATGCTTGATGACAACGGTTATACCCTGTTCGGGATCCCAGTCAACAGTTTCGACTGTACCGGGAGCGGTTGCGCGCACCTCTGCGCCGGGGAATGCGACAATATCGACACCGTTCAGGCTTTCGGCCCTATCGGTATCGGAAGAACCGAATCCGGCAACGACATAACCGTCAACCGGCCAGATCGAGGGTGTATTCTCGATGATCTTTTTTCTATTCGCAAGAAAAACCTTAACTTTCTTCAAAACTTCTTTTGTGGTGGCAAGCTCCTGAGCCATCTCCTGGACATCGAGAAGCTCAAGATCGGGTGCCTCGCGCATCGCGGGGGGAATCTGATCCTCCGGTGTCTGCGGTCCGCCCTTCGCCCACAGAGAATCCACATCGTTGTCGGGTGTGAGCGAGAACATGTAGGTCAGCTCGGGCTTGAACTGCTGAAACGCGTCGTAGAGCTGATTAATCTCGGTCTTATAAAGGGCAATCTGCTGGGTGGAATCGTAGCCGCTCATTTTAAGACGGGTGATATCCTTGATTGTCGAAGTATGATTTACAATCAAAATAGTGGTAGCGGTTATTGTCGCCGAAAAAACAGCCAGAGTGATAACTATTGCATAATAAGAAATATGAAAGTTGATAATCTTCTTTTCTGAGTGGGGAATGAACATCAGGGTGATTTTCTGGCGGCCGCGGCGATGTATTGAAGAGAAAAAACGAGCGAGTTGGTGGCTGAACCCCTTTGACCCCTTCTTCAGAAATCTGGAAATATTATCTTCGAGATCATACAGGTCGGCGCCCTTAAACGGATTTAAACCCATCGTTATGCTTTCCCCTTAACACTTTCTTGGTATATCATTCTTAACAAAGAAGGAGATCACATCGACCAATCCCCAGAACCCGCACCTCATATAAACGCGGTCAAAACCAAATACAAAAGGCCCGCTTTCGGAAGTGCCGCAAAAAAAACAACCGGTTTAGGATAACCATCGGCAAATTAATGTCAAGTTTTTTAGACTTTTAATCCCTCTGTGAAGAATTTTTAGTAAACAATGAAGGGAAAATAATAGGGTATTTAATCTCAAGAACTGAAGGGATTCACAAAAACTGCATTCGAACGTTCGGTTATATGCGGCTAAGCCGTCATTGCAGCCCGAAAAGCGGCACGATGAATGGGCTCATCTCCCAGCATTTTGTATCAGGAGAGGCCCTGATACAGAGAGAGGCCGGCTCAGAAATCCCCCCGGATGATGCGCCTGACTTTCAGAAGGCTTCGCACAGCGCCCGTCGCAGCCATAAACCAGAGCAAAACAAAGACTTCGGGAACCATATAGTAAAAGCGCACCCAGTCTATGCCCTGCGAGGCCGTCGCGCGAAGAGCGGGCATGAATCCGAATGCGATGAAAATCGCCGGGAGCGCATCGATCCACAGCGAGAGCCAGCGGTCAACCGGGCGCGCCATCCTGCATGCTGCACGCCAGCTTCTGAGTCTGAAGAACCGGTACACCTCCATCACTATGACAAAAATACATAGCGCGAGCATGAACAGATGAGGCCCTCTTGAAAACTCGGCCCCGATCGTTCCGTTATCACAGAAGGCAATAAGAGTGTCGCGAAGGGCCGCAAAGCCGGTGAGCATCGGCATGACGCCCCCCTGGTTGACCATCAGCGCGAAGGCCCTGTCCCGCTGTGGATCGAGATAGAATACCGAAAGGAAGTTCTCACGCGAGCCGCTGTGAAGATAGACCTCGCGCTCTCCCCGCTTTGCCTTGATCCACCCCATGGCATAACCGGGCACAATACCCTGAGGCGGCGTCGTCACAAGCTCCATCACCCCCGTGTCAAAGGGAGTTTCATCGCCGCGCAGCCCCCGCAGCATCACGCGCACAAAGGCACCCGCGTCGTCCGCACTCATTGCAAGGTTTTCAGATGCTGCGGCATCAGGCGCAAAATCCGTTTTGCGCTCATAGGGGACTCCGAGAAAGGAGCCGTACCCCGCGATCGGGCTGCCGCCCTTTGCGGCAAAGGAGGTCGAGTTCATTTCGAGGGGAACAAAGATCTTACGTGCGATGTACTCTTCGGCGGATACGCCGCTGATTCTGCCGATCAGAGAACCCAGAAGCCGGTAGTTGCCCGCATAGTAAAGGTAGCGGCTTCCGGGTTCATGCCGAAGGCCGCGGTGCGAGAGGCCGCTCGTATGATTCAGAAGATGGCGGATGGTTATCTTGGCCGAGCGGGGATCACCGGGCGCGATCGCCTCACCGAGGTACTTCTCTGCAGGCTCGTCGGGCGATATATTCTTTTCGCGCAGCAGTTCGGCCGCGGCCAGCGCGGTGATGCTCTGTGTACTCGAGCCGAGGGGGAACTGCGCCCCGGGCTGAAGCTTCCCCCCGCCGCCGTAGACGGATGAGAGCAGCAGCTCGTCGCCCTGCACAACCACGACCGCCGCGCCGCTGATCGAGAGGCGCCGAATCGCCTGGCGCAGATACGAATCGAGTCCGGCCGAATCCGATTTTGAAAGAACCTGTGCCGAAAGCGGCAGCGCGCAGCAGAGCAGCAGTGCGCACAACAAAAGGCTGCGCGCCGCATTTTCTTTCGCGGGGGGATTATTGTACAAATTTTTCTGCTTCATTAAGATTCTCCGCCGGATATAATTGATTGGACACAAAATAAAAATCGCCGGGTCGCTTTAATAAAAGGCCGATCACGGTGCCATAAAAATCTCTGCCGCTCCCGCGGCCGCGATATATTGCCTGACTTTTCGCTCTGCATCACAACAATCTGCGCCGCAGGAACGCGCGATACTCGCCCTGCCGCCCCGCCAGGTCAAGGGAGTTTTTAATAAGCTCTTGACACTCGGCGCCGGCGGCAACAGGATGCGGCAGTGCACACTATTTGTGTATGCAGAATTATTTTTTCAGGAAACTTATGATGGATACAATTGATCAAAACCCAAGAAATGAATTGACCACCTTCGAGGCGGCGGTGGAACGCAGCAGAAAACTTGAAGTCGAAATACAGAATACCCCCGCAAAGTTCAGAGTTCTGACCGGCGACCGGCCGACCGGGCGGCTGCATATCGGGCACCTCTTCGGTTCACTGCAGAACAGGGTGCGCCTGTTTTCACTCGGCGTTCCCACCTACATTGTAATCGCCGACTACCAGGTACTCACCGACCGCGAGACATTCGAGGCGATCGCTGACAACATCAGAAATCTCGTGATCGATTATATTGCCGTGGGGCTTGATCCCCAGAAGGGCAACCTGGTTATTTTTCCGCACAGCCATGTGCCCGAGCTCAATCAGCTTCTTGTCCCCTTTCTTACGCTGGTGACCAACGCCGAGCTTGACCGCAATCCCACAGTAAAAGAAGAGATCCAGGCTGCGGGCCTCAAGAAAATTAATGCCGGCATGTACACCTACCCCGTGCACCAGGCCGCAGATATATTGTTCTGCAAAGGCAACGTGATCCCCGTGGGTAAGGATCAGCTGCCCCATATCGAGATGACACGCACAATCGCGCGCCGCTTCAATGAGCGTTTCGCTGCGAATAATCCCGTGTTTCCCGAACCGCAGGGGCTGCTGAGCAAGGCGCCGGTGATTCTGGGCCTTGACGGCGGACAGAAGATGAGCAAGAGCCGCAACAACGCGATCATGCTCAGCGCGAGCGAAGATGAAACGGCAAAGCTCATCAAAAAAGCCAAGACCGATTCTGAACGCGTGATAACCTTTGATCCCGAAAAGAGGCCCGAGGTCTCGAACCTCCTCATGCTGATATCCCTGTGCACGGGCGAAACACCCGAAGCAATTGCCGCGCGAATCGGAGAGGGCGGTTCCGGCAGGCTTAAGTCAGAATTGACCGAATCGCTCAACGAGTATCTTCGCCCGATCCGCGCGCGAAGAGCCGAACTCGATAAAGATCCGGATTACATCCGTTCGGTCCTTCAAAAGGGAATAGCCTCCGCGCGTGAAACAGGTGAGAAGACCCTGATAGAAGTCCGCAATGCGATGAACATGATTATTTAACCGTTACTCTTTTTTGATACCGGGGAGAACCGTCTCCGTTTTTAAAGGGCGGCCCCAAAACCGCCTCCGGCAAAGGTTTTATCACATTTTTTATCGGGTTGTCGGGATCCTCGAGTTAAAGTTATTTTTTTTTGCGACTCCCCTAATTTGTGCAGAACCAAGTGACTCTTCTGCCGCTGCGAGGTGAACAGCTTACCGGCATGAAGTGTCACCCTCTATGGACAGGATTATTCAGGAGGACTTTGAGTGGATACAGTATTCGATATATACAAGCTTGCTGAAAAAAACGGACGCCAGGTCTACCTGAAGCGCGTCTCGGAGGGAAAGTCGGGCTACCTGCCCTCTCTTGACGGTCTTCTGCGAAACTCTGACATCATGTCCGAGGTAAATATCGGCGTCATCGATGCACCTCTGAAAAAAGTTGTCGGAACCACTTCGCACTCACGGGCAACCGCATTTACAAAAGGCTTTCTGCCGCTGTCACCCTACGGCAGCGAATTCTCGACCAAATGGTGCGCACTTTACGAGGCCCATGTCGAGGAGGGAATACGCGACCCGATTACCGCCTTCGAGTATATGAACTATTTCTACGTCCGTGAGGGAAACAAGCGCGTCTCGGTGCTCAAGTACGCCGACGCCTATTCGGTCGAAGCCGACGTGCGCCGCATCATCCCCAAGCGCGACCCCTCGGACAAGCTGAATTCCATCTACTATGAATTTCTCGATTTCAACCGGCAGACCGGCATATTCACCATCTGGTTTTCAGAAGAGGGACGCTTCCCCCTTCTCGGCACGATGCTCGAATCGTACAACCCCGATGTTCTTGAGGGACTCAACAAGTATCAGCACTTTCTTTCAAATGTCTACGCCCCCTTCAGGACTTATTATTTTCTCAGCGGCGGCGACAGGCTGCCCATCACCACGGGTGACGCCCTGCTGCACTTTCTTAAGGTCTACGGCATGCCGGGCGAGATCACCCAGAGCGAACACGAACCCAACATCAAGAAGATGATTCCCGAATTCATGACGATGCGCGCCGAAACGCGCGTCACGCTCATTACTGAGCCGCTGCCCCAGAAGAGTGAAGCGGCAATGATCAGCGCCCTCACCAGGAAGATGGGCAGCAAAGTGCTTAAAGTGGGATTCGTCTACGCGAAGACCTCCGAAACATCGGGATGGACATATTCGCACGAACAGGGACGCCTCCACGTCGGCAGCATTCTGGGCACTCTCGTCGAGACATATTCAATCGAGAACGTGCCGCAGAACGCGGATGCCTACCACGAGATTCGCCGGCTCGCAGACAGCAAGCTCGATGCGATCTTTACCACATCGCCGACCTTCAACATGCAGACGCTGAAAGCGGCACTCGAGTACCCGAAGGTCAAATTCTTCAACTGTTCGCAGAACGACTCTTTCAGCAACGTGCGCACCTACTACGGAAGAATCTACGAGGTGAAATTTCTTCTCGGCATTATCGCCGGTGCGATGACCAGAAACAATCTGATCGGCTATGTGGCGACCTATCCGATCTCAGAGGTTATCAGCGCGATCAACGCCTTCGCACTCGGGGCAAGTCTCGTAAATCCGCACGCGAAGATTCACGTCTACTGGGCCTACCGCTGGCAGTATCAGCCCTTCTCGGTACTTCCCGCGACCGAGCTCACGAAACTGGGTGCCGACCTGATCACGCAGGAGGATCTGCCTGTCGAGAATCTGCGTAAGAAGACCTATGGTCTTTTCACGACGAAATATGACTCTGAGAGCGACTCGTATATTCCCGACAAGCAGTACGCGATACCGGTCTGGCACTGGGGCATATTCTACGAGAAGATTCTCGGCAGCATCATGAACGACACCTGGAAGCGCTATTTTGAGGGGGGAAGCTCGGACGCAAAGCCCGTCAACTTCTGGTGGGGGATCAACTCGGGCCTTGTGGACATCTTCTATTCGCTGACGCACCTTCCCCGCGAAACACAGAAGCTCGTAGATTTCATGCGCCGCATGATCATTCAGGATGAGTACAACGTCTTTCAGGGGCCCATTGAGGATCAGGCCGGCGAGGTGCGCATTCCCGAAGGAAAGACGGCCGACCGCAACGATATTGTTTCGATGAATTATTTCGTGAAAAATGTTATCGGCGATATCCCGCTGATCTCGACCGCAGAGAGTGCGGATCCGCTGACGGAGAAAAAGGGATTCAAATCGCTGTGAGCGGCTTCAATCCACTGACACACTCGCACTCTCCGGATACATCCGCACAAAAGAGGTAAACGGGACGAGGCTAAATCATCCGGTCTGGAGTGCTAGTATCAAAATAGTAATACTCAAAACTATTTATGATCCACGTCTCGTTGTAGTGAAGAATTCTCGTCTGATTGTGTCCGTAGTTGAGGTGCTGGTGGCCGTGTACATAAAGTGAGGGATTATACCGTTTCAGAATCTCGATAAAGGACTTGAACCCGCAGTGGCACTGATCCTCGGCGTCGTTGATGTGATAGGCGGGTGCGTGCGTCACGAAAATATCGATCCCCCCGCTGAAGAAAATTTTCAGTTTGCTCTTGTTATAGCGGGTCTGCATCTCTTTTTCGGTGTACTGGTAGGGCCCCATGTTGTACTGCATGCTTCCGCCGAGACCGAAGATGCGCACATTTCCGTGCCGAACCAGTTTTCCGTCAACATTGATACATCCGTCAGGGGCGTTTTCAAGGTATCCCCGGTCATGATTGCCGGGCACATAATAAAGGGGAACATTGAGCATACTCACCAGAAATGAGAGATACCCTGAACGCAGATCTCCGGTTGATATTATAAAATCAACATCTTTGAAACGATCATAATCAAAATAGTCATATATATATTTTGATTCTTTGTCTCCGACTACGAGAATTTTCATCAATACCCCGAAAATGACTGCATTCGTCCGGCTGCGGCGGGAAGTCTCAAAAAAAAGCCCTCCGTCAGTATAAACCCGCGTATTACCTCCCAGATGCCGCTGAAAGGAAATTTATATCCTGGAAATATGCGCAGACCCGACTGAAAGCTGAAGATACCGTAAAAATTATCATTTTTTTATCAAGAATATTTCTCAATGCGGCGGCGCTCAGTTGGATTCTTTCAGAGAAACAGGCCGCAATTACACTTGCGGCATGAAAGCCGGCTTACAGAGACTCCCGGCAGGGTTAACTTTTCAGAAATGCCGCGATTTTTTTCGCATCCATCTCGAGATCAGCTTTGTAAAATGCTTCGATTTCAGTTTCAAGACTGTATGAGGCCGGATCACCGCAGTACGCCGATGGATGAAAGCAATCAGAGGGGGGCAGAGTCTTTGCCCTTTCAAGATTCACCCTGCGGGGAAAGAATCTGCCCATCTGCGCGGTTTCGACCGCCCCCGCATGATAATCGGGCTCGAAGCGTCCGGCTCTTGCCGGCGGAAAGAGCGGGGGGTTATCAACGCTCACATCGAGATTACCCAGATTTACAATCTTAATCTGCAAAGCAGTATCAGAGACGCGGATTGACTCGTCAATTACCGCGGTGTGCGCATGGTCGCCATGACAGTTGACGATAAAGACATGCTTGAATCCCCAGCTGTCAAGCGATGTGTAAATATCCGACAGCAGGGCTTTCATCGTCTCCGGACGCACCGAAAATGTGCCGGCATACCTTGCCGTATCAGCGGCATGGCCCCAGTACACCGGCGGAGCGATGATCGAATCGATGCCGCACCTTGCCGAAAGCTCCTTACGGAGAAAACGGCAGTAGAGGTGTGCAAGCTGTATATCGGGACTCAGATCCATGTGTGGCCCGTGCGCCTCGATGATTCCGATTGGAAGCAGAACGATATCGCCCCGATCCGAAGAGGATTGAACCTCGGGCCAGGAGAGATTCACCATCGTGTCCGAAAAAATATCTGCGTCGTCGAAGGTTTTCTGCAGCATTACTGAATAATCCATCTTGATGATCCTTTTTTACATAGATTTCGCCCGGCAAACTACAATGTGAAGAACCCTTTACCTCTCGGCAATTTATTGCCTGGTTATTTCAGAGCCGGCAAAGGGGCGCGCGGAAAGCTCTTTTGAAAAGCTTGACTCGTGGTTGTATTTGGTGTCGGGGCGGTAACTGTCATAGGCAGTTACGCTGATGAAATAGAGGATATTGTTCTTTATCTCCGGAAATTCAAAGTACCGGGTTGTATCAGAAGCGCGGTTCTCATCGACAAGCGAATTATCTAGAACAAGCTCCACGTAGCGGCCGTTATTTGAAATCCTCGCACCCTTGTCACGCGTAATCAGTCCGGTATACTCGCCCTTCTTTACGCCGTAATAGAGCTTATAGCCGAGAATATCGTGATCGCTGTTAGCCAGCCAGCGGATCTTAATGAAACGGTCACCCGCGGCGGCGACCTCAACGCCCTGCACCAGCGTCGGCGGAGTATCCACCTCGTAATCGAGCATGATGTCGTAGAGGTGAGGCGTCGTTTTTCCGTCGGGTGAAGCGATCAGGTGCGCTCGCCACTGAAAATATCTGCCCCTCAGAAAAAGATCATTCTGTTTCATCAGATAGATATTGCGCTGATTATTTTCGATGCGGTACCAGCGCGGCTGTTCGAAGGGCGTGTTGAACCTGTCGTCAGAGATCCGAAGTTCGAAGTAGACAAAGGTCTCGGGTTCGGGAAATTCTTTCCACGAAAAAAGGTGAATCATGGTGCCGGTTGCGGGAAACTCATAGACGGGGCTTGTGATAACCCCCTCATTATTCGCGGGTTTGCGCTCGTTTCCGCCGAGAGGCTGACGCGAGGGGACAGAAATATCTTTTTCAACAGCAAGCGAAGCAAGATCGCGGTAACTTATCCGCAGCTCGTCAATAGCGCCGAAGTATCGTTCGCCGATGACGATGTCTGGCAGATCCTCGCGGGCAAAGCGGGGAGTGTAGACCGTTCCCTGCGCGGATGAGCCCTCGGTCATATACTGGACGGCAAGCGCCTCTCCGTCGAGGTAGGCCGCCAGCCTTCCGGAGAGGCGGTCATAACTTATCGCATAGTGGTACCACTTATCCTTGCGCAGGGCCGGAGATCCTGCGATGGTCACCGAGTGCCCATCCCCCCGCTCATCGTAGAATGCGTTATAAAATGATGTAACTATGCGGTTATTTTTCAGGTAGATCTGCACGCCGTTCTGAAGTCCCGTATTGTACCCCACGCGGGAGAGAAGAAGACTCTGCGTGGTGAACGACGAGGGCATAAATTTGAATTCAATTGTAAACGAACCGAGATCCTCGGTCTCACCCATCCAGAGGTGCTGCTTGTTTTCAATTTCAATGCGGTGTTCTTTTTTAAAAAAATAAGCGGCTCCTCCTCCCGAATAGCCCGCGCCCTGACGGTGTTCAAATTGCGCGTTGTATACCGCATATTTACGGGAATCATCCATTCGCATGGGGGTGTTGTTGAACGAAAGGGTGAGATCGTTTATGTCGTGATCGACGCCCCTGTCATAGGTGATATCGGCAATTTCAAAGGTTTTTTTGCCGTTTATCACCTGCTGCTGGGCGCGGAAAAAAGAGAGTCCCTCCTCGTTAAAATGGAAGCTGCCTGTCACCCGTCCCGATGCCTGCAAAAGCACACAGGAGAGAACGATGCCTGCGGTAACAAGAAACCTCTTCATTTTATCTGATCCTCACTCTCGGTTCTCTTCAATTTCGATTTGTCCTATCTTGTCAATCCTGCGCTGGTGGCGTCCCCCCTCGAACTCGGTCTCGAGCCACTTTTTGACAATATCAAGCGAAAGGTCGTCGCCGGTGATGCGGGCGCCGAGCACGAGCACATTCGAATCGTTGTGCGCGCGCGTCATCTCGGCCATGAATCCGTTAGTGCAAAGCGACGCCCTGATCCCGCGGACCTTGTTCGCGCTTATCGAGGCGCCGATGCCGGTTCCGCAGATGGCGATGCCTCTGTCAACCGTACGATCTTTAACCGCGCGCGCGACCCTGGCGGCAAAATCGGGATAATCTACCGACTCATCGGAATGGGTGCCGAAATCGACAAAATCGATTTCGTTAAATTTCTTTTTTATCAGCTCTTTCAGAGCCACCCCGGCGTGATCCGAGCCAATGGCAATCTTCATTTACAACACTCCTCAATTAGTTCGGCAGCGCGTTTTAAGATTATCAGCGCCGCACACTGCGACCTCTTTTGCGCTATTGCCCCGGACGGTCAACTCCTAAAACATAAGATGTTTCGGCGTGCGGGGAAAGGGAATGACATCGCGGATATTTTCCATTCCGCTGACATACTGAAGCACCCTCTCGAAGCCGAGTCCGAATCCCGAGTGGGGAACCGATCCGAAACGGCGCGTATCGAGATACCACCAGTAGTCCTTCTCGTCAAGGCCGCTCTGCTGCATGCGCGAGAGCAGCACGTCAAGCCGGTGCTCACGCTGGCTGCCGCCGATTATCTCGCCGACACCGGGCACAAGTACATCCATCCCCCTTACCGTCTTTTCGTCGTCGTTACAGTACATGTAGAAAGCCTTGATCTCTCTCGGGTAATCGGTCACGATAACGGGGGATTTGAATTTTTTTTCTACAAGATAGCGCTCGTGCTCTGACTGCAGGTCGGCGCCCCAGCTGACCGGATACTCGAACTTCTCGCCGGACTTCAACAGGATATCTACCGCCTCAGTGTAGGTGATGCGCTCGAATGAAGCGAGCGCGAGTTTCTCGAGCTCGGCGCGGATACCCGGGCGGATACGGGTGTCAAAAAATTCCATCTCGCCGGGGCACTCGGCGAGTATCGAGGTGAAAAGATATTTCAGAAACGCCTCGGCAAGATCCATATTCTCGCCGATCTCGTTGAACGAAGCTTCGGGCTCGACCATCCAGAACTCAGAGAGGTGTCGCGAGGTGTTCGAATTTTCGGCGCGGAAGGTCGGGCCGAAGGTATAAATTTTTCCGAGGGCACTGGCGAGAAGCTCGCCCTCGAGCTGGCCGCTGACCGTCAGAGAGGCCCTGGTACCGAAGAAGTCACTCTGCCAGAGATCGGCTTCCCCCCGCCTGAACTCGTCGGGAGACAGCGTGCTGACACCGAACATCTCGCCCGCGCCTTCGCAGTCGTTGGCGGTGATGATGGGAGTATTCACGTAAAAGAAACCCTGCTGCTGAAAGAATCGGTGAATGATAAAGGCCGCGCGCGAGCGCAGGCGGAACATCGCGCCGAAGGTGTTGGTGCGGGGGCGAAGATGGGCGATCTCGCGCAGAAATTCAAACGAATGCTGTTTCTTCTGCAGCGGATAATTTTCAGGATCGGCCGTGCCCAGAATTTCAACAGAATTGAAGTGGAGCTCGACGCGCTGCCCCTTGGCGGGTGACTCTTTCAGCGTCCCCGAGAATGAGGCTGACGCGCCGGTGGATAGGGGCTTACACTGCTGAATCAGATTTTCGTCAGAGGTGATCAGCTGAAGCGAGCCCTGCGACGAGCCGTCGTTGATTTCGAGAAAGAGCAGACCCTTGGTCTCGCGTTTTGTGCGTACCCATCCCGCACAGCAGACTTCGGCGGGGGGGGTCATCGCAAGAAGCTCGGAAACAGTGGTGTATCGCATAAACCCTCCGGATAATCTATGTGCGCTCTATGGACGGAGAGTTCGCGCTTCCTCCGCCGCATTTTCACCTCGAACACAATACGACATAATCCATTCAGTGTAAAGCAGTTTTCACCAATAGCACTTTGCGAAATGATTAACCCATTTCTATGCGGTGAAAGCATGATAAACAAAACTTTCACAAGGGTGTTCAAAACAATTCGTAAACCGCTCTAGGCCGGAGGGACAAACCCATCTCTTTTTTTATTGACAACATGCCTCCCCATATTTTCTTTCTCTCCTTTGTTAAGATTATCCCCGAATAGAACAAAGACGGCCGGCCGGGCCCGCGCTGATGACTCTGTCTGACAGAAGCGGTTTCATTAAACAGGCCATACATCATAAACAGGAGTATATTGTGAAAAAAGGAATATTTTTATTTTGTGCAAGCGCGGCGATTCTCGCTCTTCTTTCTTCGTGCGGCAAGAGCGGCTCTTCTTCAGAGGGACCGGCGCAGCCCACCGAAAAAACCTTCACCAGTAAGGATGGAAAAGTCGCGCTCACGCTTCCCCTCTCATGGGACGAGTATGAAAGTTCGGAGGGCAACATCATTCTGTCAATTGAGAACGAAGCGGCCGGTATAGACGCGTTCATGTTCAGCGACCCCAAAAAAGATTTCACCGCCGCATCATATCTCGAAGAGCATCTCGCGGGTCTCAAAGAGGCCAATGAGGGTGTCGAATTCACCGTTCCCTCGCCGCTTTCGGTCAATGGAATCAGCGCTGCCTACTGCGAATACACCGAAAGAGTCGATGACGGCACCGACAAATACATTATCGTTACCTACGAAATAAATGACTCGATATACGAACTGCTCGTCTCCTCGAACGAGGATCAGTTCGAAACGAACAAAGAGGCTATGCTGCGCGTGGTAAACAGTCTCAAAACCCTCTGATATTTCGCGTACGGGGGGATCCATCCGCACCTCCCGTATGCTCTTGTTCCCGACAACCGGCTGCGCATCAAACTCAACCATCTGTGAAAAGCGGTTCTTCAAAAACCGTTCCGGTGGAAATTCCTGTATTGATCATCTTTGTGTTTAATATGAAAGCACCCGGCATCTGCCGACAATTGTTATTTCCAGCATTTTTTTGCAAAAACGATTGACAAAGTGCTTGCCAAAAACTAACTAAATAGTTAGTTTAACTATACGGTTGGTTGGCACAGATGAAAAAAGAGAAAGATATCTCCGGATCGGAAAAGGTTGTAAGTGCGGCGATTGACGAGTTTTCAAGATTCGGCTTCGACGGGGCGCGGGTGGATCGCATCGCAAAATCATCGAAACTGAACAAAGCGATGATCTACTACTACTATTCGAGCAAGGAGAAGCTCTACGAAGCAGTTCTCAGCTTGATCTACAACAAGGTGCGCGACGGCGTTATGGCGCAGATAAAAACCGAGGGCAGTTTTTTCGAACGGCTGGGCAACATGGTTGATTTCTATGTCGATCTTCTTCTCTCGTTGGACGAGGGCCTTCTGCGCATAATGATGAAAGAGGTTGCCGGCGGCGGAAAGTACCTTCGCAAATTCTTTTTTCCCGTCATCGCGCCGTTGCAGCAGGAACTTCGTCAGCTGCTCGATGAAGGCGTCAAGAGGGGAGAAATCCGCGAGGGATACCACCCCCACACTCTTCTTCAGCTTGTCGGCGCGGTCGTTTTTTTCGGACTGATCCGCGAACCCTTTCGCGGAACCGATCTTGAGAAGGTGAACATGCCTGACAACTACAAAGAGATCTTCAAAGAAACGCTGAAGGCGAATTTTCTTCAGGGTTTGATTCCTCGAAAGAAATAGGGGATTCAGCCGCACTGATTATCCGTAATTTAAAAGATAATCTTCAGCCGGAACAGCACCGGGACTCACTTATTAATTGAACGGACTCTTTGCTCTGCGGGCCGGTTATGCCCGGAAGTCATCCGATCACGTTGTGTGATATTTAATGACTCATGTGAAGCGCCCGGGAGGACTGACGCAGACCGCGCCGGTCTTTTTCCCCGCGTACACTTTTTATTATCAGGAGAGGTACTATGGTAAGAATATTCCGCCGATCGCCGCTGAGCGGCTCGGGCCGGGGAGCGGCCGGCGCGCTCAACAGAGATCTGCCGGCGCGGCTTAAAAATTTTGCACTGATCCCCCCGCTCGCGATTCTGCTGCTGACAGACACAATCTTCGCGCAGGATGAGCCCCGGAAGATCACACCCGCCGAAGCGGTCGGGATCGCGCTCAAAAACAATCACGATTACAAGATTGCTCTTCTCAAAGAATCCGAGGCGAAGGAGGGAGTGAACATCGCATGGGGCCAGTTGTTTCCAACCCTGGAGTCAGAGGCCTCGATTACCCGGCAGGATGCTGAAAGCGGCGTCATGAGCATGTCGGACGGGCAGTACGATCTCAAACTGGTGCAGGCGAAACTTGCGGTCAACCCGCTGCTGTTCTACAGCAAACTCGAGTACGCCGCGGCCGGCAGCGCAAACGCGGCCGAAGAGGTGCGCCGTGTACGGCTGAAGGTGGAAGCCTCGGCAGTTCAGAGCTACTTCAACCTTCTTCTCGCCAAAGAGATGATCAAGCTGCGCACCGATTCTGTCGCAAGTCTCAAGGCGAATCTTCACGATGTGCAGAATCTCTATCGCACCGGAGCCGTGCCGAAATTCGAGCTGCTGCAGGCACAGGTGCAGCTGGGAAGCGCCGAGCCGCTGCTGCTTGACGCGAAACACAACTACACGGTGATGCTTGAAAGCTTCAACTACGTTCTCGGCGCAGAGAGCTCATTATACACTTCAGACGAACGCGTACTCGAAGATCAGATAGGCCGGATTGCCGCCGACACGGTCGATGCCGAGGTCGACAGGCTGACCACCATCGCGCTGACCAACAGCCCCCTGCTCGTGCAGGTTAAACTTGCCGGCGATATGTCGAAGAACGCGAGGGACGCCCAGCGCGCGTACTACCTGTGCCCCACCCTCTCTGTCGGCGGCTCATGGGGGTATACAAAATTGATGCCTAACGACATCGAAATGAATATCCCCGGTGTGCCCGTTCAGCCGGACATGTCCGCCCTTTCGGGAAACGACGACTGGCAGAACACCTGGCAGGTGAAGGCCGCGGCTACCTACCGCTGGGGCGCCCTTATTCCCGCGGATCCTGTCAGGGGTGATGAGCGCCGCATGGATTTGCAGATTCTCGAAAATGCCGAATCGGCCGAAATGCTGCGCAGATCAATACAGATTTCGGTGCGCACCTACTATTCAAAACTGGCGGCCTCGGCCGAGACAATATACTCTCAAAAGGAGAATATCAAAACCGCGCAGGAGGGATTGCGCATAGCGCGCGAAAGTTTCCGCGCGGGGGTGGCGAAAAACGCCGACCTTCTCGCCTCGGAGCTGGCGCTGACAAACGCCAAGACCGGCTATATCACCGCGCTCAATCAATACTATACGGCGCGCGCACAGTTGAAATACGAACTCGGAAGCGCGGAATCTGAGGGCTTCTGATACCGGAGGCTGCTGCAGCCGCCCGGAGAATCTGAACAAAAAAATGAGAGATGAATATGAATAAGAAGATACTTCCAATTATCGCCGCCGTTATTCTCATAATCGGGGCAACCGTTTTCTTTCAAATTTACCGCAGCGCGGCAGGCAGCAGCGCCGGCATAGAGGGAAGCGGCACAATAGAAATTGTCGAGATAGATCTGAGCTCCAAGATTGCGGGCCGGGTTGCCGAACTGCCCAAAGCCGAAGGCGAGCAGATCGCTAAAGACGAACTTGCCGCAAAACTCGAATATACGGAGCTGAGCGCACAGCAGAATTCGGCCCGGGCCAATTTTGAAAACAGCGAGAAGAATCTGCAGCGCTCACGCACACTGTTCGCATCGGGCTCAATCTCACGCCGCGACCTCGATAACGCGGAGACATCATATACAATCGCCAGGGCACAGCTCGATCAGGTAAGCGCAAACATCACTCATGCGGTGATCACCAGTCCAGTTTCCGGAATTGTACTGACGACTAATCTTGAAGTGGGCGAAATGGCTTTCCCCGGAACACCCGTGCTCACCGTGGGCGACATCACACGGCCATGGATGTATCTGTACGTGAGCGAGAAGGAGCTCGGCCGCATTAAAATCGGACAACGCGCCTGGGTCATGGTCGATTCTTTTCCCGGAAAGAAATTCGAGGGAAAGGTGGTATCGATCTCCAACAAGGCGGAATTTACCCCGAAGACCATCCAGACGAAGGATGAGCGGGTGAAGCTGGTTTTCAGAGTGAAGATTGCGATTGCCAACAGCGACGGTTCGCTGAAACCGGGAATGCCCGCGGATGCGCTTATCGATCGGAGTACCGAAGAATGATCAGCGTACAAAATCTCTCAAAAAAATTCGGAGCGCTGTGCGCGATCGACTCGCTCTCGCTTGAAGTGCAGCGGGGAGAGATCTTCGGCATCGTCGGACCGGACGGCGCGGGAAAAAGCTCGCTTCTTCGTATCCTGAGCGGAATTCTCACACCCGACTCGGGAGAGGTCCGCGTGAACGGTATCGATGTACTGCGGCACCCATACAAAGTAAAAGAGCAGATCGCCTACATGCCGCAGCGCTTCGGGCTTTATGAAGATCTGTCGGTCGAAGAGAATATCTTTTTCTTTGGCCGCCTGTTCGGGGAGAGCGGGCGCTCGATCAGAAAGTCACTTCCCCGCCTCTACGATTTTTCGCGGCTCGACCCCTTCAGGAACCGTCTCGCGGGAAGGCTTTCGGGGGGAATGAAACAGAAACTGGGACTCGTCTGCTGCCTTATCCACAAGCCGGAGATTCTGCTGCTCGACGAACCCACCAACGGAGTCGACCCGGTATCGCGCCGGGAATTCTGGAAGATCCTCTACGCGCTGCTCGCGCAGCAGGTCACGATTGTGGTCAGCACCGCCTACCTTGACGAAGCGGAACGCTGCAACAGAATCGCGATGATGCACGGCGGAAGAATCATCAAAGAGGGAAGCCCTCTGACGGTAAAGAAATCCGTCGGGGAGACGATGCTGGTGATCAGAGTCAAAGATGTATGGAACACGGTTCAATTGCTCAAAGCGATTCCCGAAGGGGCTTCTGCTTTTTATGAGGGTGAAGTGATCAAGATTTTTACGCGCGACAAGGCCGCGTGCCTTCGCTCGGTGAAATCATTTTTAAAAAAGCGGGGAATCGATTCCGAAATCACCGAGGCGGTGCCGTCGCTTGAAAACAGCTTCATCTATTACGTCACCAGGGGGGCAGTGTGATGATGATACGATCTGTGATCCGAATCGGTGTGGTCGCGTGGAAGGAGTGGGTTCAGCTGCTGCGCGACGCCCGAAGCCTCACTCTCGCGCTGATCATACCCGCATTCATGATTCTGCTTTTCGGTTACGCGCTCAATGTGGATATAAGAGATGTACCCTTCGTAGTTTATGATATGGACCGCACTTCAGGGTCGCGTGATTTTATCGGCAACTTCACCCACAACGGATACCTTCACCTCTACACCTATGCCGATAGCTACGGGCAGATAGACCGGCTGATCAACGCGGGAAAAATACGGCTGGGCGTTGTGATCCCCCCGCATTTTTCGGGCGATATAAAAAGCGGAAAGTCAATCTCGGTGCAGCTAATATCTGACGGCTCTGACTCGACATCTTCGATTGTCGCGACCGGCTACGTCAAAGCCATCACGATGATGTACAATATGGAATATCGGCGAAAATATCTGGGTCTTGCGGGTCTGGACAAGATCAGGGCGCCCGTCACCGTTGAAAGCCGCGTCCTTTACAATCCCGAGCTCAAGAGCAAGAACTTTATCATACCCGGCTTGATCGTGCTGATACTCGCAATCATCTCGTCGCTGATCACCTCGCTGACGATTTCAAGAGAGTGGGAACGCGGCACGATGGAGACGCTGGTGACCACGCCCCTGCGCAGCTTCGAGCTTGTCACCGGCAAGCTTGTGCCGTATCTGTTTGTGGGAATGATCGACGTGGTCATCTGTGTCGGGGTGGGATATCTTCTGTTCGGTATTCCCTTCAGGGGAAACTTTCTCGAACTTTATCTCGTAGCGCTTCTGTTTCTGACGGGCACCTGCGGACTCGGCATTCTGCTCTCCGGGGCGACCAGGTCGCAGGTTCTCTCTGTGCAGATGGCGATGGTGGTGACCTATCTGCCTTCGTTTATTCTTTCGGGGTTCATGTTTCCGATTTCAAACATGCCGGTGCTGCTGCAGTTAGTAACCAGAGCCATTCCGGCGAGGTACATGATTGTGCTGCTTAAGGGAATTATTCTCAAGGGTATCAGCGTAACCCTCCTGTGGTCGCAGATTGTTTTTCTGGCGATTTTCGCCCTGACAGTCATCGTGCTTTGCGTGAAAAGCGTAAAGATGAAACTTCCCGAATAGAGGTGTTCGACCATGCATTTCCCGCGCAAAACAACTGTACACAGTTTAATAGTAAAGGAATTTCACCAGATACTGCGCAATGCGCGCATGCGGATGCTGCTGTTCGGTTCGCCGCTTATCATGATTGTGATGTTCGGCTATGCGGTAAGCACTGACGTGCGCATGATAAAAACGGTGATTCTTGACGAAGACAGAACGCAGACCAGCAGAAGTCTTATCGGCAAGATCAGCGCCAGCGGCTGGTTTATGATACAGGACTCGATCGAAGACGCCCGTGAAGCTGACGTAATTTTTGAAAGGGGGAAAGCGGATCTGCTGGTCCGTATCCCCCCCTCATTTTCTAAAGACCTGAAGACAGGCAAAGGCGTCGATGTGCAGGCGGTCGTTGACGGCACCGATTCGAACCGGGCGTCGATCATATTGTCATATCTGGATTCAATATGCTCGGCGTTCTCTGCAGATTTTCTTTCGGGAAGCGTCAGGACGCAGCTTCGCGCGCGAAGCTCGACATCGGTCGTACTGCTGCCCGATATTAAAATTGAAGAACGTTCGCTTTTCAACCCGGATCTCGAAAGCCGCAACTTCTACCTGCCCGGCGTCGTCGCGCTGCTGATCGCGCTGGTAAGCGTCATGCTCACTTCGATGTCGGTCGTACGCGAACGTGAAGAGGGAACGATGGATCAGGTTATTGTTTCACCGCTGCGCCCCCTCGAATATGTCATCGGCAAGACGGTGCCATTCGGTATCGTCAGCCTTATTGACATCATATTTGTCACCGTAATCGCCGTATTCTGGTTCAGGGTACCCTTCAACGGAAATATTCTGCTTCTTCTTGTATCCGGCACCCTTTACATATCCGCAATGCTCTCGGTTGGTCTGTTCATTTCTTCGGTATCACAGACACAGCAGCAGGCGATGCTTTCAACATTCCTGTTTTTTCTGCCGGCGATCATGCTGTCAGGATTTCTTTTTCCCATCTCATCGATGCCGCCCGCGGTGCAGCTCGTTACCTACTGCAATCCCCTCCGCTATATCATCGTCATTTTCAGGGGAATATTCTTAAAGGGAACCGGTATTTCGTTTCTGTGGAAAGAGCTTCTGGGAATGACGCTCATCACTGTGATTCTTGTCATGATGAGTGTCAGAAGATTTATGAAAACTATGAAGTGAGGAACAGCCATGAAAATTCTTGCAATCAACGCCAGCCGCCGGGGCGCTTCGGGGTACACCGGATTTCTTGTCGACAAGGTTCTTGATGGTGTGCGCGACGCCGGCGGCGGAGATTTACAAGGCCTTCATTCAGGCGGTAGGAGAGCTGGTATCTTACGGACGGATTTCAGTCAGGACGCAGAAGGCTGCGCAAAGGGATGTGCCGGGAATCCCCCATACAGGCCGCATAACGCGCAATTATCAACGAACGGAGCAGATTATGGCAAGTGCAGTTGAAGTATCTCACCTTGTAAAAAAATTCGGCGCATTCATTGCGGTCAATGATATTTCTTTTGAAGTCCGGGAGGGGGAGATATTCGGATTTCTCGGGCCAAACGGCGCCGGAAAGAGCACGACAATAAAGATGCTCTGCGGTATTCACGCGCCGACTTCGGGTGACGGGCGTGTCGCGGGACACGATATCATGCGCGAGCAGTCGAAGATAAAGACCTCAATCGGTTATATGTCCCAGAAGTTCTCGCTGTACGATGATCTGACTGTGCGGGAGAATTTTGAATTTTTCGGCAGTGTCTACGGAATTTCCGGGGAAACGCTTCGCGGAAAGATTGACTCGATCATGAAAGAAACAGGAATCGACGCAAGAAAGGATATGCTCTGCGCGAAGCTTCCGGGGGGAATCAAGCAGCGCATCGCGCTGGGCTGTGCAATTTTGCATGAGCCGCCAATTCTCTTTCTGGACGAACCCACCTCAGGGGTGGATCCGCTTGTTCGCCGATCTTTCTGGGATATGATTCACGAATTTGCCGACAACGGGCGGACGATTTTTGTGACGACCCACTACATGGATGAGGCCGAGCACTGCGGCCGCATCGCTCTGATTATTGCAGGAAACCTGATTGCTCTTGATTCTCCCTCGGCACTGAAAGAAGCTCTGCCGCACAAAGTCTACGTAATCCGGAGCAACGATTTCATGCGCCTGTTTGAAGCGACTACGACGATGCCGTTTGTGCGCGAAACGGCGATATTCGGCAGCGACGTGCATATCATGTGCGACGAAACACGCGGAATAGAGAAGATGATTCTTGCAGAGCTTGCGAAGCAGGGCTTTCATGATGTGGAGATCAGCAAAGCAATGCCTTCGCTTGAAGATGTCTTTGTGGTACATGCGAGAAAATTCGAGTGAGGGAGGAACGGCGGAATTATTTCGTGGCTGCTTTATGAATTCGCAAAAGAATCAATCGCGGCAGCCTCGGAGTCAAATATCTGGAAGAAACTGTCGAGCATGGCCATCCTGAATACCTTTCTTACCGGCTCAGTCATTACAGCAATTTTAAGACTTCCCCCGCCCTGTTTTGCGCTGCTGAATATTGAAATCAGAGCTCCGATGCCGGATGAGTCAATGTATTTCACTTTCGCCATATTGATGATGACGTTGACTCTTCCCTTCTCAATACCTTTAATCACAACATCCTTCAGTTCGGGAGAATTATAAAGATCGATTTCGCCCTCGATAATATAAACATCCGCGACACCGACTGCGGCCGAGTTAATGGTCATAAGTAACCCCTGTGTGTGCTGACAATAATCAGTTTTTCCGCACGTGATGTTCGTTCATCTGTTCAATACCGATTTATGATCAGTGAAATAATAAAGCATCAATGAGCCTTTGTCAACGTACGGTTTCTTTTCATCAAACCCGGATCCATCTCCCGCTCCACGTTCTTATCAGAATCCTCACAGAGAACATATAAAGTAAAAAAAATTCTGCAAATCGACTTGCTCATACGTCTTATATGCAGGAGGTATGCCCATGTGTATCTTTACCAGCATCAATATTTCGGTATCCCGCAAGAAACGGCTTCTGAGTGCCGCAAATAGACTGGGTGTTCCGGTCAAAGAGATTCTCGCCGCGCTCATGGCCCGCTCCAGGCTTCACTACCGCAGAGTCGAAGCCGCCATTTTTCAGACCGTTAAATACCAGCCTGCCAGCTTTTTGACGGGGGAGGAGTATGTGATCATGCATGTACGGTTTGATCCCGTCTGCTATGAATTCGGCGTGAGTGAACGGCTTGTTTTCAAGGTTTCTGTTTCTTTGATCTATCGTGTTGCCATTGACCTTTTCCTGGATAGCTTAGTACAAAAAGGACTAAACGAACCAGTTTGTGATAATGATATTGGTACTAATTATTATGAACTTGATTATGATATAAAGCATCAAGAATCAGTTTCTCATGAATTCTGGACGATAAAATGGAGCAAACGAGTCAAAGACCTTCAGAAGAAGAGCGTTTAGCTTCAAGACGAGCTAAAATCTCCTCGCGCTGAAGAAAGAAGCCCATTTTCAAATACTTGGGAAAGAAAACCACTTTTAACGGGACCGGATCGCTCGAAAACTCACGAAGAATTGTAAGCATAAGTGCAATTCCCAACCCGGCACCTTCGTTGTTCTCGGGATCAGCGTACGTGTACATATCGTGCCGGCTGACATAGCCTAATTTTTTAAGAATAGCCCTCTTTTCAACGAGCGTGCAGTTCTGATTATTGATAACCCAGATCGAAATGCCGGAATTCGTCGACTGAAAAGTCACATTTATATACTGATCTTTTGCTCTGGCAAGTTCAATAAGCCTGGAATTACCGTGGTCGGCAATCTCATCCTTAAACATCTTCATAAACTGGGAGTAATTTTTTTCCGCGGAAACACCTTGCGGAGCCGCGACGGCCCGTTCATAAAGTATCTTGTAATTGGCCTTTGTCGCATTGACCGCTAGTTCACGAAGGCAGGTGAACAAATTGAACGACATCTCCTGCAGATTCTGACGAACGAGCAGAAGATTAAGAATGGTCTGAATCAGCTTATTGATATCTCTTGAGAGGTCGAAGAGTCTGAGATTTATGCTCCACTCGATGTCCTTATCCTTCATCGTCGCGGCAACATCGGAAATTGACGCGATCAGCTGATCCAGGTTCAACTCCTTACGAAGATCAAGAACACGAATCGCACTCAGAAAATTAATCTGTTTATCATAGAAGGGATCTCTGAGAAAAGCTCCCAGATCAGTATCATATACCCACTTGCGATTTTGCAGAAAATCGACAAATTTCGTCGCGCCATGGATCTTCAACTCGGTTCCGAAAAACCGGGTCCCCTCATTCTTCAGCAGAATCGCAAACAACGCGACAACATCATCTTCAGTATTGAACCTTTCCAGCAGCGTTTCAGCGGCCGCCTGCCGCGGAATCGGGATAGTCCGCCCGAAACCGGACTCATGATACAAATCGAAACTTCCGTCATGCATGTTTCCGAGATGATTAATCTGCTGAGAATTCAGGGTATTGATCAGCAAACTCAAAAAATTTTTATGCAATATTTTATCAAGCATCCACTGATCCCGTTGCAATTATATATCTCAAAATCATAAGGGGCTGAAGAAAAAAAGTCACAATTTCACTTTCTTTCTTCATTTTCAAATATTGCAAGAACAATTATGTATAATTGTTAAAATCTTTCTCCTGTTCCCTTTTTTTTATTTTTCAAAATTGTAACCTTGACAACTTAACCCCACCTTGACATTTTATAATGACAAATTTCGCCCGGACGGATCAGGTATGCCGGTAAAGATAAGCATCCAAAATCTCTCAAAATCATTCGGTACAAAGGTAGTCTTGAACTCGATCAATCTCGACATCAACGAGGGTGAGATTTTTTGTATAATCGGCAAATCCGGTACCGGAAAATCGGTCATTCTCAAAAACATGATAGGACTCATGCTGCCCGATTCGGGTGAAATATTTGTGGACGGCGAGCCGTTCAATACCGCACCCGCGGATACCCGGGACCGGATCCGCCGCAAGTTCGGCGTCCTTTTTCAGATGGCGGCGCTGTTCGATTCGATGAACATTTATGATAACGTGGCTTTCGGAATGCGAAGACAGAAGGTCCCCGAAAACGAAATCGCCGCAAAGGTTCCCGAACTTCTCGAACAGGTGGGTCTGAAAAACATAGAGCTCAAGATGCCCTCAGAGCTTTCGGGGGGAATGCAGAAGCGGGTCGGCCTCGCACGTGCACTTGCCGTCCGTCCCGAGATAATGCTTTATGATGAACCGACCACCGGCGTCGATCCGATCACCGGTGGAGCCGTCGACAGACTTATTACCGGGATGAACGCTCACTTCCGCGTCACCTCAGTCGTCATCACCCACGATATGAATTCTGCATTTCATATCGCGGACAGAATTGCGATGCTTCACAAGGGTGAAGTGATATTTCTCGGAACCCCGGCAGAACTTCAGCAGAGCGGAGATCCCGTGGTTCGTCAGTTTCTTGAAGGCCGTGCAAACGGTCCCGCATAACGCCACCGCAAGGAGATAACAATGACCGAAGAGATTTTGCAGCTTGCACACAGGGAAATTCTTCTCCCCCATCTCAAAAATATCGGCATGCGCCTTTCAGAGTTTAGTTTTGCAAACCTCTATCTGTTCCGCAAAACTCATGACTACCGGATCGTGCGCATCAATGACTGCTTTTTCATAAGCGGAAAAACCAATGACCAGCAATCTTTCGGACTGCCGCTGTGTGATCACAAACCGCCGGATATGCTCATGATGCACGAGATAGTCGACCGTTTCGGTATGATTTACCCCGTTTCAGACGGCTGGATGAAATATTTTTCCCAGACAGAGTTCAATATAACTCACAGTGACGATGACTCCGATTATATCTACACTATCGAAACGATGGCTTCATATCCTGGACGTCATCTTTCCAAAAAAAGAAACCTTCTCAAACAGTTTCATCAATTTCACAAATTTGAACGCTTTCCCATATCAGAAAAAAAAGATGAGGCATTCAGGGTCCTTGATCAGTGGCAGAGTGAGAGCACACTCGATGCCGCTTCTACCGATTACGAATCCGCAAAAGAGGCGATTACGCTCATGAGCGAGCTTGCGCTCGACGGCTATCTGTATATGATAGACGGCGAGGCGGGGGGATACGTTCTGGGCGAAGGCCTCACGCCGGACACCTACGTTCTTCATTTCGCAAAAGCTCTCAGCCGTTACAAGGGTGTCTACCAGTTTCTCTATAACGATCTTGCGAATACGCTTTGTACAAAATATTCCTACATCAACTTCGAACAGGATCTCGGACTGCAGTCGCTGCGCCAGGCAAAATCTTCATACAAACCCGACCACATGGGCATGAAATACAGGGTAACACTGAGAAAATAAATTTTGCAATATTCCTCTTTATTATTACTTTCGTTCCAGCTGCAGACTGGATAAGCCTTAAAATAAGAATAAGTCCTGTCTGTGGAAAAATACGTAAAGCGAATAGGAGGGTAACATGAGCGTTGTCAGTCTCATACTTTTTCTCGCAATAGGAGCTGTCGCGGGATGGCTTGCCGGCCAGATCATGAAAGGCGGCGGCTTCGGCCTCGCAGGTGATATCGTTGTCGGTGTTGTCGGTGCTTTTCTTGGCGGTTTTCTTTTCACCATTCTCGGTATTTCGGCGGGCGGAATCGTTGGTTCTATTATTACCGCACTGATCGGAGCGATCGTACTGCTCTTTTTGCTGCGTCTCATCAAAAAATAGTATTCCAGCGAAAACCTGACATTGCTCCCGGCACTTCTTAAAACACATTTTACTGTTTGACAGCGGTATTGACAAATTAAATGTGTAACCGGAGACCGGCGCTGTCGTTGTCCCGATGACGGTGCCGGTATACTGTTGGTTACACAAGGATACCCCCATGCTGGATCTCAAATTCATAAAAGACAACGCTGATGCGGTCAAAACTAATATCAAAAACCGCAATATGAAAGCCGATGTCGACAAAATGCTTTCCCTCTACGACGCCCGAAACGAACAGCTCACGAAAGTCTCCGAGCTGAGACAGAAGCGCAATAAAAACGCCGACATGATGAAGCAGAAGCTGTCGCCAGAAGAACGGCAGCGCTATATTGACGAGGGCAAGGAACTCAAAGAACTGATTGCGAAAGAAGAAGAGGCTCTGGTCGCACGCGAGTCGGAACTGCTCTCTGCAGCGCGGAGTATACCGAATATGGCCCACCCCGACGCCCCGGTCGGTAAAGAAGATAAAGACAACACCGAACTGCTGCGGGTGGGAAAGGTTCCGCAATTCGATTTTAAACCGAAAGACCATGTCGAGATCGCCGAATCACTCGGCATCATCGATTTTGAAACAGGAACGAAAGTTGCGGGAACAAAATTTTATTATCTCATCAACGAAGGGGCTCTGCTTGAGATGGCGCTCTCGCGCTTTGCGATGGACAGGCTCAAAGAGAAGGGATTCAAACTGATCATCACTCCCGATATAGCTAAGGAAGAAATTCTCGAGGGTATCGGATTCAATCCCCGCGGCGAAGAGAGTAACATCTATCCTCTTGAGGACACCGGCACCTGCCTTGTCGGGACCGCGGAGATAACTCTCGGCGGATATTACGCGGATCAGATTGTCGACCTCTCAAACGGCCCCATAAAACTGGCGGGACTCAGCCACTGTTTCCGCCGCGAGGCCGGCGCCGCCGGTCAGTACTCGAAGGGTCTCTACAGAGTACATCAGTTCAGCAAGGTCGAGATGTTCGTTCTATGCAAACCAGAAGAATCCGATGCGATGCACGAACAGCTTCGCGAAATCGAACAGGAGATATTCTCATCTCTTGAGATCCCCTTCCGTGTCGTTGACACCTGCACGGGAGATCTCGGCGCACCGGCCTATAGAAAATATGACCTCGAAGCGTGGATGCCCGGCCGTGGCGATGCCGGTGACTGGGGCGAAATCACCTCTACCAGCAACTGCACCGACTATCAGAGCCGGCGCTTGAAGGTTCGCTATAAAGACGGCGGCGAAACACGTTACGTACATATGCTCAACGGTACCGCGATAGCCATAAGCCGCGCGATAATCAGCATACTCGAGAACTTTCAAAATGCGGACGGTTCGGTTACAATTCCTGAAAGACTCAGAGCCTACACGGGTTTTGACCGTATCGGATAGTATTTATCCTCCCTGCAGCACGACAAATAATTCGGGGTGAGCATGCAATGCTCACCCCGAATTATTTACCTTGAGCCTCTCAGAAGCCCCTTCATTCATCTATCAGCCTATAGCCTTGTTGCCCGTCTCCTCGGTGCGAATCCGGATACACTCCTCAAGAGAATAGACGAAAATCTTTCCGTCGCCGACTTCGCCCGTTTTTGCCCCCTTGACGATCGCCTTGAGTGCCGGTTTTACATACGAATCGTTTACCGCAATCTCCAGCCTGATCTTCTGCAACATATTGCCGATTTCCCTGTGCCCACGGTATACCTCGGTAACACCCTTCTGCCTGCCGTGCCCGAGAACCTCGCTTACGGTAACAAGATTTATATCTGCCGCGTACAGCTCATCAAGAACCTCGTCAAGTCTGTGCGGCTGTATTATTGCTATAATAATTTTCATAAGTCACCTCTCTTCACTTATTCTATAACCGTATAGGCTCGTTCATTATGCTGTGTCACATCAAGTCCGATTGCTTCATCTTTCTCAGTCACACGAAGCTTCATAACCATGTCGATAACTTTAAAAATGACAAATGTCATGATAAGGGAATATACAATCGTTGAACCGACAGCAATCAGCTGAATCAGAAGCTGCCGGGGATTTCCCGCAAGAAGCCCCCGATACTCTGCGCCGGTTGCGTATTTCACCGCAGGGGTCGCCAGTATACCTGTCATAATCGCTCCCAAAATTCCCCCTACCCCGTGTACACCGAAGGCGTCGAGCGCATCGTCATATTTGAAGAATCCCTTTACCACCATAACAAAGAAAAAGCACACCAGGCTGACTGCAACGCCGATAGCCAGGGCGCCCGCAACATCAACGAATCCCGCTGCAGGTGTGATTGCGACGAGTCCTGCGACGGCTCCTGTCGCGGTGCCGAGCATTGTCGGTTTTTTGCTGATAATCCATTCCAGAACCGCCCAGGTAATCGCGGCCATTGCAGTTGCAGTGTTGGTCGCCATAAAAGCGCTGGCGGCGACATTGTCAGCGGCAAGCGAGCTGCCCGCGTTAAAGCCGAACCAGCCGAACCAGAGCATTGCCGCGCCGATCATGGTATAGGTTAGATCGTGCGGAGGAGTCGGTTTCAGATTACGGCGCTTGCCCAGCATAATGGCGGCAACCAGCGCGGCGATACCGGCATTGACATGAACAACCGTACCGCCGGCGAAATCAAGAGCGCCGAGCTTATACAGCCATCCGTCAGCCGACCAGACCGAATGGGCAACCGGGCAGTACACGAGCAGTTCCCACGCAATCGTGAAAACGAAGAAGCTCGAAAATTTCAATCGCTCGGCATACGCCCCGATAATCAGAGCGGGAGTTATAACCGCAAACATCATCTGAAACACCACAAACGCCAGATGCGCAATCGGGGCCTTGTCCTGTGATATATAATAGGGGCTCACGATATCCATGTTTTTAAGAAAGGCCCAGTCAAGACTTCCGATAAATCCGCCGAGAGCACCTTTGCCGGGACCAAAGGCCAGAGTATATCCGATAGTCACCCAAATTATGCTGACCACGGCGAGCGTCATAAACGACTGCATAAGAACGCTGAGAATATTCTTTCTTTTAACGAGACCGCCGTAAAACAACGCAAGTGCGGGAACCGTCATGAACATAACAAGCGCCGAACTTGTCAGAACCCACGCCGTATTTCCGAAATCAATAACAGGCGCCTCCGGTGCGGCGTCCTGTGCAAAAAGTTTACCCGTAATAAGTAAAATCACGGGGACTGCAAATGCGAGTATCTTCTTCATAAAAGAACCCTCCTTAAAACGGTATTTGCCCAGTCGTGATTGATAATATAATATTATTTGTACAATTTGTTATAAATCATTATGAAGTACAAATTTTTTGAAATTATCAACACCACTAATTTATGCCATGTTGTGCAGCCACCTTGAAAATTACAGGCAATTATTAATCGGATTTTTACACCTTTGTAAATTTTCAAGTTTATCAGAGCAGCACATCACACGTCAGCGCACATATCCCAAAAAATATTCTCGGTATAAATTGCTTATATTTCATGTTTGTATAATTTTACAATGATGTGACTTGTTCGATTTCAAAAATGTAAAATTATCACCAAGCTGAATCGGGGCATTCTGAGGCCCGCCTTCTTTAGTCCACTCAACATAAAGATAGTGTACTTTCCTTATATTGTGTTATCAATCATAGATGTTGTTCGACGGCCTTCACTTTTGCTGACAAACGGGCAGAATATGCCGAAAATCAAAATCCGGACAGAGGCAATATTTATTCTCAAAGCGTTGAGAAATGTCACTTTTTTATAAAAGAGTTGTTGACCCGTTTCGGTCATTTTGTAGTTTTGCTATAAATTGAACGGTTAGTGAATATTCAACTATAGACTTGCTACAATACTGTTAAAAGTTGCCTCTTGCCCCGCCGAAGGCGGGGCAAGAGGCGCTTGTCCAATAGATTCGCAACATGTCTATAAAAAGGAATAAACCCATGAATGTAGCGAGACTATCGATTAAAAGGCCGATCTTTATCACCTGTATCGTCCTGTTGATTGTCATACTTGGTATTATGTCGTATCGAAAGCTTGGTCTTGAGCTTTTTCCCGATATGACATTCCCGGTTGTTGCCGTATACACCGTATATTCGGGCGCTTCTCCCGAAGAGGTGGACAAGCAGGTAACCAAGCCTATGGAGGAGCACCTGGCGACTCTCTCGGGCGTAAAACACGTTAACGCGAAAAGCAGCGAAAGCGTCTCCCTTATCATCATCGAATTCGAGACCGAGACCGATGTTGACAAAGCGGTTCTTGATGTCAGAGACAAGGTCAGTCTTGCCGAAACCCAGCTTCCCGATGACGTCGAGGACACCGTTATTTATAAATTCGACCCCGACTCGTTTCCCATACTCCGCTTTGCGCTCGTCTCTGATCTCGAGCCGGCAGAGCTGTACGCAATCGCCGATAACCGCATTAAGCCGATGCTCGAAAAACTCGAAGGGGTGGGATCTGTCAACATCACCGGCGGAGCCGAACGTGAAATTCAGGTCGAACTCGATCAGGAGAAGCTCAACGAGTATCAGGTTTCTATGCTGACAGTCGTGGGTCAGCTCGGCAAAGCAGGCTCAAATATTCCCGTCGGCGACAACTCGATGGGGGATAAACAGACTGTCTTCCGCTCTGTAGGAGAGTTTACCGATCTGGATCATATCAGAAACACGCTGGTAAGTTTTTCGGGGGATATGGGACAATCCGTCACCATAAAAGATATCGGTGAGGTCCGTGACGGAACGAAGGATCAGGAAAGCATCGGCTACATAAATTATTTCCCCGGCCAGAGCAGTGACAAGAGCAAACAGGGCGAGCACAACTGTATCTTTATCGAGATAGTCAAGCAGTCGGGTTACAACACCGTTGAGATATCTGACAAGGTGAAGCATGAAGTTCCGAAGATCAATAAACTGCTCACCGAGTCACTCGGCAAAGTTGAGCTCATCATCACCTCTGATCAGTCAAAATGGATCAGAACAAACGTCGAAGAGGCGCTCCAGAGTATAATAATCGGCATACTGCTCGCGATAGTTGTGGTCTATCTTTTTCTCGGAAATTTCCGTTCCACCATTATCACCGCGATCGCGATTCCGAACAGCCTTCTGGGCGCGATGATCGTTATGTATTTGATGGGATACTCTTTCAACATTATGACACTGATGGCTATATCACTGACCGTCGGACTTCTGGTCGATGACGCCATTGTCGTCAGGGAGAATATCTTCAGAAAACTCGAGACCGGGATGAACCGTTTTGCCGCGGCTGAAGCGGGCACAAACGAGGTTATGCTCGCGGTTATCGCCAGTACTCTGACCATCGTCTCCGTCTTCTTTCCTGTGGGCATGATCGGGGGCGTCGTCGGCATGATTTTCCGCCCCTTTGCCTTTACAATTGTCTTTGCGATGCTTGTCAGTCTTTTCGACGGTCTTGTCGTCGCCCCCTTTCTGAGCGCTTACTTCGCCGGTTCAGGAAAGAAAGACAATAATCCGGCCACCATCGCCTTTGAAAAATTTCAGGACCTCTGTGACCGCGTCTATGTGAAGATTATGAAGTTCGCACTGGCTCACCCGCTGATGATCATCCTCATTACCTTCGCGATATTCGCATCAAGTATCTCGCTTCTGGGCTTTGTAAAGAAGACCTTCTCACCAACCGGTGACCAAGGCAACTTCTCTTTGACCATAGAGGTTCCTGCGGGAACAAGCCTTGAGGGGACACGCGAGTATGTCAGAAAAATTGAGAAAAAGCTTCAGGAAAAAAAGGAACTCGAGTACTATACCGTCAAGATCGGCGAAAACAGCGCGACGAACAATGCCAAACTGCATGTCCAGATGACCGCGAAGCACAAGATAAAGACCGAAGACATGATGCAGGAAGTCCGTACTTTTCTTAAAGATCAGAAGGATATAGAATTCACCATCACCCAGGGTGAAGGCGGTCATTCATCCGCACCATTCTCTATCGTTGTTTCGGGTTATAAAATCGAGGATGTCAGAGAGGGCGCCCGGCAGATTGCCAAGGCCCTCGGCGGGGTTCCCGATCTTGCCGATATTGATGACGGTATCGATCAGGGCGCGCCCGAATTTCGCGTTAAGCTCGACTCCGCGAAGATGAGCGATTTCGGCGTTCTGGCCTCTACCGCAGGCACCGAGCTTCGCTACAGTATCGCCGGTACAGTCGCCGGATCTTTCGTCGATGACGGCACCGAATACGATATCAGGGCGCGGCTTAAGCCCGATCAGCGGAACCTGGCACAGACCTATCACACCGCCAAAATACCCAACTCTCAGAACAGGATGATCCCCCTGACGCTGATAGCCGACGGCGAATCTACCACCAGCGCCTCACAGATCAATAAGCGCGACAAGGCTTACACCGTTACGGTTACCGCAAACCTCGCGCCCAAGGGGGCGACCGGCAGCGCGATGAAACTCAGCAAAGAAATAATCGATTCAAAGGTAAAGCTTCCCGCCGGTGTATCCTACACCTACGGGGGCGAGGCCGAGAGTCTTGCCGAATTGATGGAAAGCGTCATCATCGCGATTATTCTGGCAATCGTCTTCGTCTATCTGGTTCTATCGAGCCTCTACGAATCGTTTATCACCCCGGCGACGATTCTGCTGGCGATACCCCCGGCGCTTACCGGCGCGCTGCTCTCGCTTCTCGTCACGCGCCAGATGCTCAACATGATGAGTATGATAGGGATGGTCATGCTCATCGGCATCGTGACGAAAAACTCCATCCTGCTGGTTGACTTCGCGCTTGAAGGCGTGCGCAACGGTATGGACCGCAAAGAGGCGATACTGCAGGCCGGCCTGAAGCGACTGCGACCGATCATCATGACCACCGTCGCGATGATCGCGGGTATGCTGCCGATGGCACTGGGCATCGGCCAGGCGGCGCAGATGCGTCAGTCGATGGGTGTGGCCGTTGTCGGAGGACTCACTTTCTCGACACTGATCACACTTATCGTTGTCCCCGCGACCTTTGAATTTATCGATAAATTCAGATGCGCGACCGAGAGCAAACTTTTTGTCAGCGAAGCTGATTTCATGAAGCTGGAAGCCGCAAAGAACACGGCAGGTGCCCCGCAAGATGAACCGGCCGCCGATACGCCGGCCGAAGCCGCCAAGCCGAAGAGCACCAAGACCCGCCGCAAACGCGCTTTGAACAAATAAAGTGTTATAAAAAAGCCGCCGCGAAAGCGGCGGCTTTTTTTAACCTCTAGCAAAGCTCATCCAGGGGCCACCTCCAGGAACCGATTTTATCTCATATCTTTCGAATATATCTCATAACCGATTGATACGGGATACCTGTTTGTCACTGATGGTATAAACATCTCCCTGCCTGACGGAGTTTCAAAATTTTATTTACAAATGGACTTTAACAATCCCGGATGCATCAGCGACATATACGGCATCGGGATCAAAGCCTGCTTTTCCGATACATAATCCATCGGGATCATACAAAGATTTCATTATTGTTGTGGCCTTTGCTTTCCCATCTATCCTGATTATTGAATTATCCGTGCATGCATAAATGGTATTGTCTTTATCCACACAAATTGTAAACATATACATATTGTCAGCGACGCATACCGGCTTATTCAGGTTCGTTCGTGATTCATCCTGTTTAATTCTGAATTTCAGGATCCTTCTTCCTTCCCTGGCATACAGATTTTCCTGATCTTTGTCTAAGGCCAGACTGGTTAAAATAAAATCGCCTTTGACCTCGCCTTTGTAAAGCGTACTCCTTTGCATTGATGGTGTGAACATGTATATCGTATCCGCCTTGTCGTCCGCGACGTACATGTTCCCTTTCCAGTCAATTTTGACATCGAAGCACCGGATAAATCCATCCGCTATTGTATTAACCGTCCCGTCCGGCAATATCTTTATCAGTTTGTCACCGAGTGTGATGTATACATTTCCATAACCATCAAAATCGATGCCGGAACTGATAAAACTTTTATCCGTCAGATAATAGCCGGAAAAATCCCCTTCCAGCTTTACGAATTCCTGAACCTTTCCATCCGGTGTGACCTTTGAAAGCATTCCGTTTCCTGAAACGGGCGCGGTAACCACATACATGATTCCATTGTTGATCGCGACGCCGAACGGCCTGTTCCCTTTTACTTTAAGGAAATATTCGGGTACACTGTTCCCCCCGGTACTGTTTGCAGTTGTACCCGAAGAGGTTTTGATACCGGACCTCTCTGACGAAGCAGGTTTGTTGTCACTATTCTCTGTACGTCCAGAGCATCCCCCCGTCGCACACACAATGACAACAGCCGTAATGCAAAGCGCCAGACAACCGGTAATTCTCTCAATGGCGGATGTTGAATTTTTAAATAGCATCTCTTCCTCTCATTCCGACCTAAAATGTACTCATTTTTGCATAAATCACATTCAGCCTGATATTCTATTCAGGGTAACCCGGTAACCATAGAGTGTTGTTATACGCATCTTAATGCGGTTCTCACATTCACACATAACATCAGGCATCTCCGCTTCAGCCACTATTCTGTTTTTACTGAATCACGCATCTCTTCGAGCGAACCCATTCGCAGATTATCGAGTTTCCACTGGGCGAACTGAACCTCAAATACGGTTCCCGAATAGTACGACCGGGTTACGGCGCCGAAACTGTTCACTGAATCGACATAGCCCGTGATCCTGTACGAGGTGTCTTTTTCGCGGACAACAGTTACCCCCCCATCGGTATTCAAGTCAGGAAAGGCGGCCGTTCCGGGAGCCCTGCACTTTTCTCTGACAAAGTCACACATCATGATATATGCCGAAGAGGTGTGGTCTTCACTCTTCCATGTTTCATCAACAACAACCACCTCCTCCTCCTTTTTCCAGTTCCCACCCCCGAACAGAACATATCCGATCGATGATATGCCCAGACAAATGAGTACTGCCCGGAAAAGGGTGAATCCGGGAGGCCTTATTCGGGTTTGTTTCACTTTATCAGAAGCATCGAAATCATAATAACAGTTCGAACATCTCGTTTCGGACTGACTGTTTACGAATCCACAGTTTGGACAGACGCGTACTCCCGAATTCACCTGCATGTTGATTTCTCCTGATGTAGTTCAGTGTAACCACAGCTCCAAATTTTTTATTGTTTACTTATATTATGCTTTATTATTAATTGTTATATCATATTATAACGTGTTTATACCTATTGTCAATTGCTTTTTTAAACTGTCCAATTTTTTGGTTTTAGAATCCAGAATTATCCGGGCAGCACTAATCAAAAGCCCGCGTAAAGCGGGCTTTTGATTAGTGCTATTTTCATGATGTATCCCGAAGCCCCATCTTGATGATTTTCCGAGCACACTAATGGCAAAGTAAGCCCGTTATCGGAGATCTATTTGAATTGCGCTTGCCTGAAACCCGGACATCGACGGTATCTATCGAAGTCAACACGCGATTTTCACCAACTATCCTCTCAGGGCAGGAGAATTGATGAAGGCACAACGGCTTTTCAGCATTCTGAACATCCTGCTTGACAGGAGAAAAATTTCCGCATCGGAGCTTGCGGTAGAGTTCGGCGTATCGATACGCACGATCTACCGCGACATCGACGCACTGTCGCTGGCGGGTATTCCGGTGTATTCGACAACCGGCCGCGACGGCGGTTTTGCCCTGATCGAAGGCTTCACCATCGACCGGCAGGTGCTCAAAACCGGCGAAGTGCAGAAGATACTCGCCTCAATAGAAGGCCTTTCCGGGGCGCTTACCGACGCCAAGACCGGCGAGATAAGGGATAAATTCAGGCGGCTTCTGCGAAAATCGAAGGAACAGGGCATTCCCCTTGCGCCAGGCCATATCTTTATCGAGCTTGCCCCTCCGCTCAAGGAAAGAGAAACCATTGAAATCATCGAAAGAGCGATCAACGACTGCAGTTGCCTCGACATCGACTACTACGATTCGTCAAACAGCCGGACACGGCGGAGTGTCGAACCGCTTGCGCTTGTCTACATCTGGAACTGCTGGTATCTCTACGCCTATTGCCGGATGCGCAACGGTTTCAGGCTTTTCCGCATCGCGAGAATTCTGTCGGCGAAGTTCTCACCTGAAGCACGAAAGGCCCCGTATATCGACCTGTCCGCAAAGCCCTGGCTCAATGTATGGGACGGGGATAAAAGCGAGGAAATCGTACTGGAAACCACCTCAGACCAGAAGAACAGGATTTGCGAGCTCATCGAATGGTCCAGCATACGCGAATCGGGCAATAACACGATAGAAGTCACCTTTTCAATACCGCTCACCGAATGGGGACTTTCTGTCATAATGAGCCTTCCCGGAAAATTCCGGATTCTCAAACCGGAAAAGGTCAGGATTATCATAAAAAAACGCGCCGGAGAAATTTTATCTGAAAACAGTGACATTTGATGTCATGGTTCATGCTGTATACTGCGCATTATCATTAGACCTGTTGCAGAGCTCAATAAAAACGATGTGTTTGCCCCGCCTGAGGCGGGGCAAACGCCCGGATTTCCTGATTCGCAACAAGTCTATTATTTTATCACGGAGATTTGACATGAAAAAGATTATTGCCGCATGCGGACTCGACTGCGCAGCATGTCCCGCCTACATCGCGACCGCAACAAACGACAATGCGCTGCGCAAAAAAACCGCCGAAGAATGGAGTGGCATTTACGGGGGCTCCATCTCCGCAGAAACGATCAACTGCCACGGATGTTTTGCGACCGACGGGGTTCAGTTCGGCCACTGCTCGCAATGCGGTATGCGAAAGTGCGTTACCGATCAGAAACTTGCGAACTGCGCACAGTGCGCAGATTATCCATGTGAACAGTTGAGCGGTTTTTTCGCCCATGTCCCGATGGCAAAGGCGAACCTCGATGAGCTGCGCAAATAAAAGTTTGTCAGCATTATTTACCTGCGCCAGATCTGAGAAGTTAAAAAAAGGCCGGTGAACTTCACCGGCCTTTTTTGCGGAACACTATAATTACCGGATCACCCTTTCACCACATAAACGCGCTTTGAACAAATAAAGTTTTATAAAAAATCCACCGTGAAAGTGGTGGCTTTTTTTTACCACATGAATCAGTGTTGATTGCAAATCCTATAATGGGGGATGCACCATGACAGAATCACACCCTGCGCAGAATTTCTCGGAACAGTGGTACGATCTTCTGCCCAAGACCGAACTTCATCTTCACATCGAGGGGGCCATCCCCTGCGATACCCTTTGGGAAATAATTCGGAAATACGGCGGGGATCCGGCCGTTCCCGATATTGCGGCACTATACAAAAAATTTGAATACACCACCTTCGCCCAGTTCATCGACACCTGGATATGGAAGAGCGATTTTCTGCGCGAATATGAGGACTTTACACTCTTCTCGGAAGCCGTCGCGAGGGATCTCGCCTCGCAGAACATAAGGTATGCCGAGGCGCACTACTCGCCTTCCGGCTACAGTTATCTCGGCCTTGAAATTGAGCCGATCACCGAAGCCGTCCGTGCCGGTCTTCGACGGGTTCCCGGAATTGAGATCATGCTTATCGCAGACGTTATACGCGATATGGGACCAGAGAGCGCGATCGATACCGTACAGCGTGTGAGCGAACTCAAAGAACTCGGCGTTATCGGCATCGGCCTTGGGGGCTCTGAACAGAAATTTCCCCCTGAACCATTTGCAGCGGCCTATGAAATGGCCCGCCGGCTCGGCCTGCACACCACCGCGCATGCGGGTGAGGCCGCGGGCGCCGAAAGCGTGTGGGGGGCGATACGTTCACTCAAAATTGAGCGTATCGGTCACGGCGTTCGCGCAGTCGAAGATGAGAAGCTTTTAGAATACCTGGCTGAAAAAATGATTCCGCTTGAGGTGTGCCCGCTGTCCAATGTCTGCACGGGGGTTGTCAAATCTGTCGAAGAACATCCGATCAGAAAACTGTACGACAGCGGCGCGCTTGTCACCGTCAGCACCGACGATCCGAAGATGTTCGGCAACTCCCTATCGCAGGAGTACCGGATGCTTCATCAAAAACTGGGATTTTCAAAAGCGCAGATATGCGAACTCATAATGAACGGCATATCAGCATCGTGGATGAGTGATGAGAATAAGAAGCTGCTGAAGGATGAGTTTGCCGCAAACCCGTCGTGGGTTATGAAATAACATTTTTGCACATTTCATATTCGCACGTTCGCGGCCGTAATTTTCTTGCGCTGTGTGTAAGGGGGGGAATCCGCCCGATTCTTGAAGTCAGACCGAGGATAGGCCCTAAATTTTTATACTACCGGAGAAGCTGTCTGACTTCAACATATCCATCGGCAAAGACAAGCTGCCTGTTTTCGTCACCCGAATGTGTCCCTGGACCGTTTTCCCAGCCGGCAATAAGAATCAGATTCTGCTCAAGATACTGCACGCTGCAGACCTGATTCTGTCTTGCCCCGTTTTCAAGAGCGATTCTTTCCACCGGATTGCCGCTGCCGCCGTTCAGCGAAACAAAGAGCTTGCTTCCCTCTTCCGAGACGCTTACTCCCTCCGGGTTCTGGGTCCAGCCGCCGCATCCCCCCGCATAAATATAACCGGTCGCGGGATCACAGCCTGCTGCCAGAAAGATTTCGTTGCCGCCGAAATCATAATTTTTTGCAAATGCTTCACCGCCTGTCGCACAGTCGTTTACCGTCAGATAGGGATCCCAGTCATTGAAACTTGTAAGCGCGCTGCGTCCATAGGTGATGATCCTGCCGTTGAAAATCTGCACTCCGTGCAGCTCATCCTGCCAGGTGGTGCCGATGACCGTTGAATAGAGACGCGCGCCGAGGGGATCAACCTTGGTCAGCAGAGTGTCGTTCGCTGTGGATCCGGTGCCGGAGCTCGCTGATTTTAAAACGAGCGATTCACCGAAGTATTTGTTATGCAGAGTAAGGGTAGTTGAGAAAGCACCGCCCGTCACGGAAATCGCGACATAGGCGCATCCCTCATCGTCGGTATCGAGAAAAACAGTATAGGGGTTGGTCATCTGCCCGAAGGCGTCATGAGTTCCGCCGATCATCCCGAGCGCCAGGCGGCGGGCATCCGGCTCGACCATAAGCGACCACTTCTGCGTCAGACTCTCGGGTTCAAAAGCATAGAGCCATGTCGTCTGATCATTTTTGAATACTGCGACATATACACACTCTCCGCACAAACAAATCCTTGTTCTGTCGTCAAGAACCTGATTGCTTTCTGTCTCGCCGGTCACAGCAACGGAGGTAATTTTTTTACCGCTCGAGTCGTATTTTTCGAGCATAACAGATTCGGTTCCGTCCGCATCGAGGATCCCGACGGCAAAGATCCCGGTTTTACCGACGGCCGCATCAATCAGATCACAACTTTCGCCGTTAACTGCCGTCACGGTCGTACCGCTGCAATCAAGCAGTTCGATACGGCGTACGCCGGGTACGCGCTCAAGGGGGGAAAGCGTTTCCAGCACGACAAGATAGCTGCCGCCGCTGTACTCCGCCTTTATCACACCCTGCCCGGGATACTCTTTCCTGAATGCTGTTAATTCCGGCGCACTCTCCTTGTCCGGCTCAGAAGTGCCGGAGGATTTCTCCTTCGAGGAATTTCCGGCATCGCATGCGAGTAAAAGAGAAGCCAGCACAATGGCTATCATCAATCTTCTCAAGTGAACCATCCCGTGTAAAAAGTTTCGTGACTTTTTTCTAACCCTTTACTACCACATTCACCAGTTTCTTCGGCACATAGATAACTTTTGCGATCTCCTTGCCGGCGATATGCTCCTGAACCTTCGCGTCGGCAAGGGCCCGCTTTTCAATCTCTTCTTTCGCGATATCGGCCGAAACCGTACACTTCGAACGGATCTTTCCGTTGACCTGAAATACAATCTCGATCTCATCATCGACGGTCATCGCCTCATCAAACGCGGGCCAGCTTGCGTCAACGAGCATGCTCTTCGATCCCAGCGTCTCCCATAACTCTTCAGAGAGGTGGGGAACAAAAGGATTGAGCATTATCAGAAGCTTCGTGAACACCTCAGAGATTACATCAGAGTATCCCCCCGCCTGCGAGAGGCTCTCTTCGGTCGTGTAGAGAAGGTTGACGAACTCCATCATCTTGGCGATGGCGGTGTTGTACTGCATGCGCTCGAAGACATCACCGGTGACGCCCTTGACTGTTTTATGCAGTTCGTTCAGAATCTTCTTCAGCTGCGGATCAACAACGGCTGAGGTATTGTAATCAAATTTGAATTTATCGGTATGACGGTTCACAAAGCGCCATATGCGGCCGACAAACCTGAAGCAGCCGGCGACACCCTGATCGGACCAGTCGAGGTCTTTTTCAGGGGGAGAGGCGAAAAGCATGAAAAGACGGACGGTGTCAGCCCCGTACTGTCTGATGATCGCGTCGGGATCGACGACGTTGCCTTTGGACTTGCTCATCTTGGCGCCGTCTTTGATGACCATGCCCTGGGTAAGCAGCTTCTTGAAGGGCTCACGCGTCGGCACCAGACCGAAGTCGTTCATTACCATATTAAAAAAGCGCGCATACAGAAGATGCATACATGCGTGCTCGATGCCGCCGATATACTGATCGACCGGCGACCAGTAGTTGACCGAATCTTTGTCGAGCATCGCGCTCGATCCGGGCGAGGTGTATTTTGCGAAATACCACGACGAGTCGACGAAGGTATCCATCGTGTCGGTCTCGCGCCGCGCTTCGCCGCCGCACTTGGGACATTTTACTTTGTAAAATGATTCCATCTGAGTAAGCGGCGAAATCGTGCTGCCCTTGAAATCGACATCGACGGGAAGCTCAACGGGGAGATCCTTTTCAGGCACACCCACAGAGCCGCATTTGTCGCAGTAGATGATCGGAATAGGACATCCCCAGTAGCGCTGGCGCGAGATGCCCCAGTCACGCAGACGGTAATTGTAGGTGCGCGTGCCGAAGCCCTTCTTCTCGGCGTAATCGATGATCGCGTCCATCGCTTTGGTGTTGACAAGGCCGTTGAATTCACCCGACGCGATGAGCACACCCTCGTCGGTGTAGGCGTCGCTCATCTTTGCCGCGTCAAGGGGCACTGCGGGATTATCGATGACGACCTTGACGGGAATACCGTATTTTTTAGCGAAGGCGAAGTCGCGCGAATCGTGGGCGGGCACCGCCATGATCGCGCCGGTGCCGTACTCCATCAGGACGAAATTGCCGATGTAGACGGGAACTTTGTCGCCGGTAAAGGGATTGACCGCATTGAAACCGGTGTAGATGCCCTCTTTCTCTTTCTCGTCGTTGGTACGGTCGATCTTCGATTCGTTCTTGAGTCGATCGGCGAAGGCACGCACGGCCGGGTCGCTGATTTTTTTGACGAGCGGATGTTCGGGGGCGATGACCATGAAGGTGACGCCGAAGATGGTATCGGGGCGAGTGGTGAAAATGGGAAGCTCCTCGCCGTTCTCTAATCTGAAATTCGCGTGCAGACCCGACGATTTGCCGATCCAGTTCGACTGCATGGCAAGGACGCGCTCGGGCCACCCCTCTTTAAGGGTCTCGAAGCCCGCGATCAGCTCTTCGGCGTAGTCGGTGATTTTAAAGAACCACTGCTCAAGCTCTTTCTGAATGACCTCGGTGCCGCAGCGCCAGCACTTGCCGTCCTCAACCTGCTCGTTGGCAAGCACGGTGTTGCAGTCGGAGCACCAGTTCACGAAAGAGATCTTCTTGTAGGCGAGCCCCTTTTCGAGCATCTTCAGAAAAATCCACTGATTCCATTTGTAGTATTCTTTTTTATATGTCGCAACCTCTTTCGACCAGTCGTACGAGACGCCCAGAAGTTTGAACTGCGATTTCATGTAGGCGATATTGTCGGTTGTCCAGGTATAGGGGGGGATATTGTTTTTTATGGCCGCATTCTCGGCGGGAAGTCCGAACGAATCCCACCCCATGGGATGAAACACGTTGAAACCCTTCATGCGCATCGAACGGGCGACGACATCGCCGATCGAGTAATTTCTCACATGTCCCATGTGCAGCCTTCCCGAAGGATAGGGGAACATTTCGAGCACATAGTATTTCGGCTTGTCTGAGGGTTGCGAGAGAAAGGTCTCTTCGCGTTCCCACCGTTCGCGCCACTTCTTTTCGATTTCACTAAAATTGTAGTATTTATCTTCCATAGCCTCACTCCAGGTGAGAATAGAAGTAGAATCCGGCGCGCTTTTGTCAAGAGCGAAGTTCAAAAAGTTTGCAGCAGGCTGAGCGCCCCTGACACACGCAAAAGCCTCTTCTGCGCGGAGTGGTGCCGCAAAGGCTTCCCCCCCGCCGCAAAAAAATATCTTGAAACGGAGGGGCCTCAATTCATAGAGTACACGGATGTTCAGAGCGCTCTACAACACGGTCAAAGCACTTTTTCTCGGCGGCGCCGCTATTCTCGCACTTGCCGTCATCATCAATTTTCTGATGATCGCCGGCAGCGCCGCGTTTATCAAAAGCCCGGCGAAGGTGAAGGCGGCAACTGTGGCAATCGTTCCCGGCGCGGGCGTTTACGGCAACACCGCCTCGCCCATTTTACACGACCGTCTCGCGACGGCACTTCTTCTGTACCGCAAGGGAGTTGTCAAAAAGCTTCTCGTATCGGGCGATCACGGCAAAAAATATTACGATGAAGTCAACGTGATGCGCAAGTGGCTGCTCGCTGAAGGCGTACCGCAGAGCGACATCTTTCTCGACCACGCGGGTTTTTCCACTTACGAGACGATCTACCGCGCCGACTACATCTTCTGCGTCAGGGACGCGATCATCGTCACCCAGCGATTTCATCTGCCGCGCGCGATGACCATCGCCTTCGCGCGGGGCATCCGCGTGCAGGGAGTCGCCGCCGATCTGCGCAGATATGAGTCGATCAACTACCTCGTGCGGCGCGAACGGCTGGCCCGCATCAAGGATTTTTTCTACGCCTTCGTATTCAAGCCTGAGCCGACCTTTCTCGGCGAGAAGATTCCCGTCACGGGCGAGAGCGCAGTTTCGTGGGATACCTTTAAATAAACTTTTCACTGCAAACCACAATCCATCCCCTCATATCAATTAAGATTACCGCATCCATATGAATACTTGAAGACCGGAACTATTATCTTATCCCCCCTCGTGTTGATGCTCCTTGTCAGAAATGATCATGCTAAAAAGAAATTCTCAAGAAATTGCTTGACACTTGATATGTGCGCTAGTACATATGTGTTAAAGTACATATGTAATCACGCACTTATGGAGATTCAAATGCCTCTTCCGCATGCGCTGCTGGGTTTGATCAATTATAAACCACTTACCGGTTATGATCTGAAGTCGGCTTTTAACAACTCTATCAATATGTTCTGGGACGCCTCGCTGCCGCAGATATACCGCACCCTGCATCAAATGGAGAAGAGCGGATGGGTTTTATCCAGCGTCGAACTGCAGAAAGGCAAACCGAACAGAAAAGTCTATGAAATTACCGGCATAGGGAAAGAGGAGCTCAAGTCATGGTTGAGCGACCCGCTTGAATTAATGCATGAGAAGAATCCGCTTATGATAAAGGTTTTCTTCGGAAACCAGATGGGAAAAGAGGATCTCATCAGACAGCTCAGAATGCGGCGGGAGCAGTATCAGAAAAATTTAGTAAAATATGAAACCGTGTTAGTGGGTACGATCGACCAGATCGCGGAGAAATTGGACGCAGCAGATGACAAGCTCTTCTGGCGTCTGACCGTCGATTGCGGCATCCGCAGGGCAAAGATGTTTATCGAATGGTGCGACTCAGCTTTGGAGCTTCTGGATAAATAGAAATAGATGAGGAGAACAATTGTGAAAGGCAAAATAGTAAAATTTATTCCCGGTCTCGTCATTATGGCCGTGTTTTATACTCTCGCGATTGTGCTGTGGAAAGCAAAGAATTATCCGCTGTTTCTGTTCAATTTTTCTATAATGGGTACTCTGCTGGGTCTCGGATTCGGATTGTGGCCTATATTAAAAAAAGATAACAGGGATTTTGCAAGAAAGCTGACCATGCTGCTTACCGGTTCATATATATTTTTCGGATTCGGATTGGGACTGATCTATCCGTTTTTCGGCTATCTGAGGACGGAAAATTTTCAATTTGAAGGGTTTCTGTTTTATCTGCTGTTAGGCGGATTTGCGGGAACCGTCTATCATTACACGATAGCCAAGATCATCGGCCCTTTTCTGTTCGGAAGAACTTTCTGCGGATGGGTTTGCTGGACTGCCGCGATTCTTGATTACCTGCCCTGGGAAAAAAGCGGCGGACGAATCGGCGTAAAATGGGAATTTATCCGCTACATTCTGTTTTTTACGATCCTGGGAGCGGTGTTGTTGCTTTTATTTGTATTTAACTATTCCGGCCTGGATACCGCGAGAGACAGGTACAATGAATTTCCCGATCCCGAAACCATATTTCTGAAATTCATTACGCTCAAAGAGTTCTGGTGGTTCGTGGTTGGAAATTTTCTATATTACCTCACTTCGATCATTCTGGCTGCTGCATTGAAAGACAATAGAGCCTTCTGCAAATATGTATGCCCGATCACTGTCCTTATGAAAATAGGGACAGGATTTTCAATACTGAAAATCAAGGGCGACAGGAACAAGTGCACGCAGTGCGGAACGTGCGAGCGGCAGTGCATGATGAACATACAAATCACCGATTTTACTAAAAAGGGAAAGCGGATCAGTTCCACTGAATGTATCCAGTGCCGCAACTGTGTCAGAGTTTGTCCGAACGACGCGTTGAGCCTCACTTTCGGCTTCGATTCCGGGTTCGGCGACCACGTAAAAAGAAAATGAAGAGGAACAGGCATTACTGAATACAAACTTCACCCCAACACTGACCAAAAGGGAACCTCGAAGAATTAAACTTTGATGTTCCCTTTTGGTCACAAAGCGCGGAAGAATCCCTACGATCCCCTCGAAATCTCATCAATAAATCTGATTTGAAACAAGAAGAACTCTTGACAAGGACACTCCGGCAGGCTACTCTTAATGCTCTATGGCGGACGTGTGGGGTTTCGATTCTGACTCGAGGTTTTGCATGAAAAAACTCTCTATCGCTTTTGCCGCCCTTTTGCTTCTTCTTGCATCGTGCAGCCGCACGAATTACTTTGACATTCTCTCAAAACGCGAAATTAAAAAATTCTCATTCACCCCCGGGCTCAATGATTTAATCACCTACGAGATTGAGGCGGTTCCCGGCGCAGATAACAATTATACTGCCGTCTTTCCGAACGGCATCACGATATCAAATCTTACTCCCTCATTTGAGATCGACGGCTACGCGCTTTTCGCGGGGGGAAAGCGCCAGAAAAGCGGTGTTGACGAACAGGATTTCACCGACAAAGAGGCTGTCGAATACATTCTGTATTCATATGACGGAAAGAGCACCGCATACACTGTTACCGTAAAAAACGCCGAAGCTTACTTCGACAGTTATTTTTTCAGCGGTTCTGTAAATCCCGCACTGGCGGCCACCGTCACCAACGCTGACGGAAGCTCGGACGTTAATTGCAGGCAGAACGCAAACTCATACTGGTTCGACATTCCCCACTGCGTCGCTCTCAACGGACTAGTGCCGTCGTGGAATATTTCCACCGAGTCATCCGGCGGCTCAAAATCCCGGGCCGAATCCGAAACGAATGTAAAACTGGTAAAGTCTGACGGCAAAACAGAGGGGCCCTGTAAATCCGGAGTCGAACAATTCAATTTTGAATCTCCGAAAATCTTCCGCGTTACGGCCTCTGACGGTTCGTATCTCGATTACCACATCTCGCCGCTGCGCCTCAAAAAATTCACATTCAAGGGATACGAAAAATATCTTCCCGACGGCGCGCCGATCGACGACAACGCTTTTACGATTGAGCTTCCCTACGGGACCAGTACTGCCAGGCTTACACCGGTCTACGAGATAATGGGCGAGAAGATCTCTTTTAGAAAGAATTCAGATGAAATTGATTCTGTCGAAAGCGACCTTGATTCGGGTAAAGATTCATACGATTTCAGCGGCGGCGTCACCATAACGGTCAGTGCCGCAACCGGCGACGGCGCATCGATTTCGAAAATCTATCTGCTCACGGTGAAGACCTGCGAAAAGCCGGGCGACACCCCCGTCAACGAAGTTCCGGTTCCTGTCAAACCCGACGGCACGAGCGCTTCGGATGTACAAACGTACTCTGTCACTTATGATCTTAACGGTGCGGGGGGAAGCTCTCCCGTCGATTCGGGATCATACTACTGGGGCAAAAAATTCACTCTCCTCTCCGTCTCCCTGCAGAGCTCGTCCGGCTGGTACTTCACCGGCTGGAACACAAACGCCGACGGATCCGGCGTCGCGTACAGTGCCGGCCAGATCGCCCGCATGCCCGGTCACAACCTGAAACTCTACGCACAGTGGGATACGAAACTCACAGTCACCTATGACGGCAACGGCAGCTCGGGGGGAAGCTCTCCCGTCGATTCAGGCATATACCAGGTCGGATCATCGCTTACGATTCTCGGCGCATCCACACTCACCCGCACCGGATACTCCTTCGCGGGCTGGAACACCTCCGCTGACGGATCCGGAACGTCATACACGGCCGGATCTGTCATCACAATGCCTTCGACTAATCTGATTTTGTATACAATGTGGAACAAAATACGGGTTTCGTCAGTGGTTATTTCTAATCACTCTCTGAATCTTCTTGTCGGCTCGTCAGAGACGCTGACCGCCACTGTATCGCCGGCTGAGGCTTTAGGCACTTCTGTAACATGGTCGAGCAGCAATTCCTCTGTAGCTTCTGTTGATCAGAGCGGTCTGGTAAGTGTACACTCCTGCGGCAGTGCACAAATCACCGTCACCACCGTTGACGGCGGCCTCACCGCGAACTGCGCCGTCACCGCATCTCTCGAAATGGTTAACGGAAGCACCACCACCTACCGAATCGTCGCCGAGGGAAACGAGTTCAATGTAATCTCAACACCGGATCTGCCGACGAGCGCAACCTTTCCTATGGGAGTATCCGATTCTGATTACGAGGATATCCCTTCGCCCTTTATGATTGCAGATTCAGAGACTACATACGCATTATGGAAAGAGGTCTATGACTGGGCAACTACGGAGCCGGTTGTCGGGTCGGGCAAACGGGCAGACGGCGGTGATTTGTATTTTTTTCAGAATACCGGGAATATGGGGGCATATGCAGATTATTATGATACCCATCCACCTGCACCTACATTAACCCCAAATTGCCCGGTAGTGACAATGAACTGGCGGGATATGATAGTATGGTGTAATGCGTTAACAGAGTATCACAATGCGAATAACGGCGGCAGCATTGATCTTGATTGCGTGTATTCTTACGGTGGTTCGATTATTCGAAGCTCCAAGGACGCTAACAGCACCGCATGCGATGGTGCTGTTCAAAGCTCTTCGGCAAAGGGGTTTCGTTTACTGACGACAATAGAATGGGAATTCGCTGCTCGTTTCATTGGAACTATCGCACCTGGTTTCACAGCAACAACAACGACTATTTCCGGTATCACCTATTACTGGACACCGGGTAATTTCGCAAGCGGTGCCTCTACAAGTACTAATTACATAGCAACAACAATACCTGTTGCATGGTGTACAGAAAGCTCAACATTATATACGCATGCCGTTAAAACAAAATTACCTAATACTTTGGGAATATACGATTTGAGCGGAAATGTGTGGGAGCTATGCTCCGAAGTTTCGCAGGAACGCGGCGGTGCGTGGAATCAACCCATAGGAACAGGATCCTATTTACAAGTCGGACGTGTTAAAACCGATCTATCAACCAGTATTGCCGACGGCAGTCTCGGCATGCGCTTCGGCCGGTCGAAGTAAAATTTCACATCAATCGCTGGCCGGTAACAGCCGACGATTGATCCCCTTTCCCCCCGCTTACGAGAAAATCACCGTCTTGTTGCCGTTCACCATGACGCGGTCTTCGAAGACCAGCTTCAGCGCGCGCGAGAGCACCATCTTCTCGACATCGTGGCCGGCGCGGGCCATGTCTTCGGCGGTGAAGCGGTGGTCGATGTTGATGACGCTCTGGCAGATTATCGGCCCCTCGTCGAGCTCGTGATTAACGAAGTGGGCGGTGGCGCCGATGATTTTCACACCGCGCTCGAAGGCCTGGCGGTAGGGGCTGGCCCCGACAAATGCCGGCAGAAACGAGTGGTGAATATTTATGATTTTCTGCGAATACTTTTCGGTAAATACGGGAGTAAGAATGCGCATATACTTTGCCAGCACTATGTACTCGGGATTATACTGCTCAAGAACCTTCATGACCTTCTCTTCATGAACGCCGCGCTCAAGATTCTCGTGCGAAACATAATGGAAGGGAAGATCCATTTTCATCGTGAGGTCTCGCAATAGTTCGTGGTTGCTCACTACCGCGAGAATATTGGCGTTGAGCTCGCCGAACATGTGCCGAAGAAGAATGTCGCCGAGGCAGTGGTGCTCTTTGGTCGCGAGCACGATGATATTCTTTTTGCGCTTTCCCGTCAGGGTAATCTTCGCGTCTTCGGGAAGCATTGACGACAAATCGTCGTAGAGCGCGCCCGAATCGTAGGCACCGGAAAACTCGGTGCGCATGAAAAAGCGCGCACCCAGCTGATCGACAAACTCATCATTGATTTCAATGTTGAGTTTGTTCTTTTTCAGGACGCCGGTAATATCGTGAACCAGTCCTATTCTGTCCGAGCAATGGATAAGAAGAATGTTATTGTTTCGCATGCGGCTATCTCGGCTCCCTCTGGGCTTTCTTCAGCTCTTTCTGCAGCGAGTCTCGTGACGTGGTGAACATCGCGGTGTTTCCTTTCCAGTTTGCATATTTCGGGTAATACGCGCTGGCGAATCCCACAGTGTCTACGGCGGGAAGAATGCGGGTGAAACCCTCGGCATCCTTCACTTCGCGCTCACCGGCGTCAACAGAAAAGGCGACACCGTTATACAGCAGTCTTTCGAGAAAGATCCCGTCGTTGTTCTCTCTGATGAAACGGCATATTACTGTCGACTTGAAGATGCAGACGTAGGTTTTATCTTTATCAAAGAGAAAGACCTCGCGCTCGGGCATATCGTAGCTGAATGACTCGAAATCTGTATAGGCTGCCATCTTGCCCGAATCAAAGTAGGGCTGGGACATCGTCAGCACCATGTTCAGCTTTACCGGATGAAGTATGCGCTTCTGAATAAGCTCGAAATGTTTGGTGACCTGTTCCTGTTCTTCAGCTGTATATCTGGGTTTTCCCTTGGTAAAGGTCGCGGTGACCTGGCCCAGCTTCCTTCCCGCCGGCTTTTTCGATTTCATGTAGCCGAAGTTCTCGTGAACAGAATCATCCTTTTCGGGATCGGTGAGCGCACCTACATTAGATTCTGCTGCGGGCAGAATCGACGGGGCGCTGCCCTCGGGCTGTGCCTTTTCAAGGCGGTACCAGACTTTAAGACCCTTTTCAACGGTGGTATCGGTATAGGTGGTTACGCCGGTGACATCGGCCAGTTTTGTGTAGGCCTCTTCATCCTTCAGCGAACGGTAGAGAACCCACGCCTGTGCGGGATCACCCTCCCAGGTGATGACGATTTTGTCAGAGAATTCACCCTTGGTAACCGTAAAATTCTCGTAAGGTGAGTAATCTTTTGTCACAACCACAGGCTCTTCAGGTGTTTCCACCGGAGCAGGTTCGGCCGGCGCGGGAGCTGTGGGAAGGGTCGTACAAGATGCGATCAGGGCAAAAATTGCCAATAATAGTGCGGTCTGTTTCATTGTGCCTCCATTCATTTATGGATATTTCCTTATTTTTACCTCGTAACAATCAGCATTTTCATGGCGGTTTCCGCAGAAAAATCTGATGCTACAATGCTTCGATGCCTCTTTTCTGAAGCAGTTACAAAGACAGCTCAATCTACGGGGTTTTAAATAAAAATGCAATCACTTATAGCTCATCAGGAATTAATTAGACCATTATTCGCCGTTGGGTTTACTGAATGTCCAAAAAGATGTTTTCTAGTGAAAAATTGGCAAAATATCCATTTTCCCTCACATTTTGTACGCAAATCGAAATAATTGCGCCATTTTGGAAAAATTGAATGATTTTCCGGTTCTTTTCAACGTTGATGCCATATTTCCTGCGATTATGTCTCTACTAACTATACTGGTATTTTTTGTTACTCGATTCTTAACGGATTATGTCGCTACTAACTGTTTTCCGCCCCGCCTGAACCCGGCTTTTATACTAAAATCTCTAATAACCGGCATTTTCATTTCGTCAGGACTGAAAATGCCGGTTTTCACCTTACCGGGAGTCGCCGCACAACCTGACAACTACACGATAACGTCGATCTTTCCCCCCGAAATGCGCCACTCGACGTTTGACAGCCTCTTCAGAAAATGCGCGTCATGGCTTACAACCAAAAGCGCTCCCTTAAAAAGAGACAGAGCCTCTTCAAGTTTTTCGATCGAAGGCATATCGAGATGATTTGTCGGTTCATCCATAATTATCAGATGGGGGGAAGTGAGCAGCCCCAGACCGAGGATCGCCTTTCGTTTCTCGCCCGGACTCGGATCTTCAGCGGCCAATATCCGCTCCGGCTCGGATCCGAGGCGGTGCACAATACTCAGCAGCCTGCCGAGCTGCTCACCCGGAAGACTACGCAATTTTGAATGAATAGGTATCCACTGATCCGACGTGATCTCCTGCGGCAGATATATGAAGCGGGACGGATCCAGATTGATCTGAGGCACAATTTCACGCAGAAGGGAACTCTTGCCGCTGCCGTTTTCACCCGTAAGCGAGATTCGCTCGGAGGGGCGAATCTCGAGCCGCGGGACAGATACCGATCTTTCACTGTTCAGAATCAGTCTGAACTCGGGAACAACCAGCACTCTTTCACGCGCGAGCCTTTCGCCTTCGAAGAGTATCCCCTCAATCCTGCGCATCCTGAAATAATTCTGCTGCGCGTTTTCATTGAGATTCTCCGCCTTGCGTTCGAGAAGCGTCACCTGGCGCGCGCCCCTCTTGTCCTTTCCCGATATGCGCGCGCCGTCTACCTTAGCTTTTGCGTCATGGTCGTGTTTGGCAATATGCTTTTTTGAAAGCTGTGACGCCTTTGCCGATTCACGCTGCTTCATCGCATTGGCACTCCTCTTTGCCGCGCGCGCATCCTCGAGCATAAGAAGATAACGCCCTTCGTTGAATTTATCCTCGCGCATCTGCTGCTCGATACCCTCACTGTAGTTTCCCGGCCGTATCACCGCATTTCCGGGCCGGATAAACAGACAGTTAGTACAAAGGGCGTCCAGAAAGGCGCGGTCGTGTGCAACGACTAGTCCTGTTCCCCGGAAACGCTTCAGCGCCGCGGTGATCAGCTCTTTGGCCGCATAATCGAGATGGTTTACCGGTTCATCAAGAATTAGAAGCGCAGGCTCGCGCCACAACGCGATTGCAAGCTGCAGCCGTTTGCGCTCGCCGAAACTCAACGTCTGCCAACGCTCAATCCATGACTCTTCGATCGCAAGTACAGAGCGGAGATTTCCTGCATTACTCTCGTCAGAATAGAAGAATTCATAGAAGTACTCGGGGATCTCTTCGCACTGCTGATCGCAGTACAGAGCGTGCGAGAAATCAACACCCGTAATATCCCCCGACACAGGCGAAAGTATGCCCGCGGCAAGCTTTGCAACGGTGGACTTTCCCGCTCCGTTGGGTCCGACGATACCGGTCCAGCCCTTCGCGAAATGTAGATTCAGCGAGACGAGTGAAAACTCATCATCGATCGTATATGAAAACTGTTTATTCTGGTTTGATTGTCTTACTGGTTTTGATGAACTCGCACTTTCGTACGAAAAGGAAACATCATTGAAACGCAGATTTACTGACTGCATATATACCTCCTCTCAGGGTGTAAAATCCATCAGCCTCTTATAACGATGGGGAACCGGGCTATTAAGGTTTTACAAAGAAAAGAACGGCAGCTATTCGCTCCGCTCAGGTCATTTCCGAAAGAGTGGCTATTCTGCTTTTCTTCCGGCCGTCAGTTAATCTTTCTCAATGGTATCTCCTGGTGTGGGATGAAAAACAAATGCCGCGCCGGAGCGCGGCATTTGTTCCTGATAATCTTAATTCTAAACTCGCTGTTGAGGTCAAGTTTTTTTTAGTACTCGAAAGTGTGAGCTTCAACTTCGGTTTCGTTAGTGCCGTTCGTATAGGTAAAGACAGTATACTCTTTCAACATATTTGTTGAATTAAACTCGTATACTTCCTTTGCACTCTTATTTGCATCGGCCACGGATCCATTGTATGTCGTAATCGTTTCCGGACATCCCGAATCCCCCAGCTCCGCCTTGCTGATCGTTACAGAAGAGGTCCCGTCTGTGAGATTGAATGACGTTTTCTTAATCTCGTACAGATCACCGTTGGTATCATAGGTGTATACATCCTCCTGTATCTTATCGAAATTTCCGTTCTGAACAATTCGTTTACCCGGCTTGCCGTCATCGTTGAACTCGGTGAAATTGTCATCCTGAATCGTTGTCAGATCAGCTGATGAGGTGCCCTTCTGTGTTTTGATTTCTGAAAGATTCTTGCCCGAGTTATATGAAAGAGAGAATAGATAATAAACATCGTTCTTCTCGTCGTTGTACATATACTTCGTGATGTAGCCGTTGCTGTTGTAGCTGATCTCCCAGGTTGCATAATCATCAAGATCATCATTAGTCTGACCAGTGATGTTCAGCTCAATCTTCGTAATAAGCCACATACCATTGATGAGTTTGTATTCGGCCTTTCCATTGTATACCTCGGCCAGAGAAGCGTCAGAAACAGAAACCTTTGAAGTGTACGAAGATTCGGAGAAATCTTTAAACTGAAAATACGACTCATTGGTTATTGCCGTTGTGGCCGTATCATAATCAATGAAATGCAGCGAATCGGTTCTTTTGTCAGAATCGTAATGAATAATTCTTTTCTCAGCGAGAATGGGTGCGCCGCTGTCGGCATCGGGCACCTGCACAACATGAGTTACCCCGCTGATGTCCTTATAGGGATTCGCTTCCAGTGTGAGGTTGCGCCATTTGGGATCATCAATCAATTTGATCTTCTCAAGAAAACTGTCACTGTTATCATATTCAAAGACATACTCATCCTGAAGATAATCGTACAGCATATTGTAGCGAAGCTCTGCCGGATTGGTCTCATCGTCTGCAGCCTCTTCATCGCATCCGGTAAAGATTACGACTGAAAACATCAGCATTGCCGCGAGCAGCAGTAATAATACTTTTTTCATTTTCATTCTCCTTTTAATGACATTCGTCAAATTTCTTTAAAAAACTGACGGATCTGCTATCCGGCTGATTTTCCCGCGACATAAAAGGAAAACGCAAGGCCTCTCCGCAGATACCGTTCCCCCTTTTGTGCAATTTTGAACAACAAATACCCGTTGCTGCCGGATCATTGTCATAATTTGTAGAAGGAAAGGGGACACCCTTTAAATATATCCATGCCGCCAATAAATCAAGCAGATTTTCCTATGAATACCCTGCAGAATGCCGGCCCGATAATCTATTATATATTAATGGTACTTTCGGAAACCCGCCTGCAGCTTCCGGATTTTTCTCCTGTATTGATTTTTGGAACAACCTGGAAAATTCTTCATTTCAGAAGCAGACCGGCAGGGATTCCGATCATTCCGGAGTGTGATCCTGGGCGCAACTTCTCTCGCAATAAAGATATCGCTTAACACTTCCGTCGACATCCTGCCACGGAAGTGAAAGCGTACACATGAACCGCCCCCCCCGCTTCTTCGGAAGAATTACGACTTCAAAAGTTGTGCTTGATTCTTCCTTCATTGCACGGGCGAGAGGAGAGCCTTTGTACGATTCCACAAGCCGCTCAAGCGGGATTTTTTTCTTCGCAAATTCTGCGGCGCCGCAGTTAACGGGTTGTGCCGAGTCATCCCCGCTGATCGAAAAAACAAGAGCCGAGGGCGGAACCATCGATCTCCATGCCCGACTCTCGTCTATCAGACATTGACGTTCGATAATGCGCCCCAGACGACCGACAACCGCACCAATGAATTTCCCGGTCTCCTTGTCTTCAAGAATCTCCTTTTCCGGAGTGCTTATCTCAACTGAACCGATATTTTTTCCTGAACAGACAAGCGGCAGCGAATGAATCACTCCGTACTTTGCATAATTGTCGGAATGCACATTATGAGATCCCCGGATAATTGAACACGATGCTTTATCTTTTGTGCCGACACACCTTGCCAGAGAATTAGCGGCACTTGTCAGCAGTTCATCCAGCACGGAGATCTCGGTCTCAGCGAACGAAATCTCATTGAGTGCGTCCAGCTCGATTTTGCTGCGTTCCAGAACCATGCTTACCTGGCGAATTTCGTTTTCCCGCTCGACCCGCTCTGTTATATCAGAAAAAATCACGGCAAAATAATGCTTTGACGGTGAGAAGGCCACACCCTCAAACCACTTTTTAAACAGCTCATTGTAGAAGGTGAATCGCTCGGGTTTACGGTTGGAAATAAGCTGATCATAGAGATCGACCCAATTCTCTTCAGAATCCGGATACACCTCTCTGATTGTCTTACCGATAATCTCACGCCCTTTGCCTGTAATCGCAGAAAATGCGGGATTAATATCCACGTACAGATAATCGGCCGCCCTTCCCTCTTTATCTGGAATAATGCGATGAAGCGCGTACGCATCAATCATTTTCTCGAACAGCGAGTGATAGCGGACCTGGCTTTTCGCCAGTGCAGTCTGCGATTCGACAAGCTCTTCGTTCATCCGTTCAAACTCTTCATTTGTCGAAGTGAGTTCTTCGTTCATTCTTTCGAGTTCAAGAATAGTATCCGAGTACTGAGTGTTACGAAGCTCCAGCTGCTCATTTTTTTCGCGAAGCCTGCTTTCCATTTCAAATTTATACAGAGCAAGATCGATCGTGTAGCACACTTCGACGTGGTTGAAGGGTTTGATAATATAACCGTACGGCATTGTCTCCTTTGCCTCGTTCATGGTCAACTGGTCGGAGTGCGCAGTCATGTAGACAATGGGAATATTGCGGCACTTTCTGATTTCGCGTACCGCTTCAATTCCCGTCATCGCACCGGACAGCATAATATCCATAAGCATCAGGTCGACGTCTTTCTTCAGCGCCCTGTCAACAGCCTCCTCGCCCGAATCGACCACATCGATCACCGAGTACCCGGCCTTTTCTATTACAAACCTGATATTCAGGGCTGTAATCGCCTCATCTTCAACAATTACGATTTTTTTCATCTATAATAGCCGCTTTGAATTAATTGAACGTCCAGGCCTTTCACAGAGAATAATCTTTTATCCGGCACTTCCCAAAACCCGACACAAAGCACACACACTCTTTTCACAAGTTTGGTTTTGGAACACCATTAAAATTAAAATTACAAACCGTCCGAACGGACGGTCGACAAAGCAATCTGCAAAATCTTAAAACTGATTTAATTATACTTAACTTCTTAATATTTACCCAATTTTTTTTGCGGTGGCGGGATTTTTTACAGGAACATGAATAACACAAATTTGATGTTCCCCTGTGATCAATGACGGAGAATCATGAAGCGGTTCTGATTTTTATAAAGACCTATAATGCGGATTTTCCGGAACACATTGAAGATTACTCTTTTTTTCCACCCGCATCATCTTTTTTTACGCTCTTGTGCTGCGAGATAAACATTGAGGCCTCATAGGGATACAGGTGAAGAGAAAGATCTTCGTAGTGCATATCCTTCAGCCGATGAGTCGAGTAGAGCACCCTATAGTCGGCAAAACTTTTCTCGTGAAGACGCATTCTTGATTTCGAGAAATTCAATATTACAACAATCGATTCGCCGTCGTGCCTGCGTTCATAGGCAATGACCCTGCGGCGTCCCCGCAAAATCGGAATCCACTCACCGTGGCGCAGAGCTACGTGCTCTTTGCGGATCTTAATGATAAAATGGTAAAACTGCAGCAGCGAACCGGGCATCTTCTGCTGCTGCTCAACATTGTTTTCAAGATAGTCACGGTTTACCGGCAGCCATGGTTTGTGTTTTGAAAATCCCGCATACTCCTCATCGTTCCACTGCATAGGGGTCCGCGATTTGTCACGCCCTTTGTAAAACGGCCAGAACCGCACACCCGCAGGATCACGAAGCTCCCTACGTTTGAGTTTTGCGTTTCGCATACCGATCTCTTCGCCGTAATAAATGAACGGCGTTCCCCGCAGGGTGAGAAGAAGCATCGCCAGTACCTTGGCCTTTTCAACGGAGTTCCTGAAAATCGAAAAACGCCCGATACTGCGCGGCTGATCGTGATTCGAGAAGACCCATACCGGCCAGGATCCTTCAGGCAAAATTGTATACCATTTCCAGATCAGCCTGAAGAACTTGCGGGCACTCCACCGCGTATACATGAAGCTGAAGTCGAACGCGAGGTGAAGCTCGTCATCGCCCTTACCGTAAAAAGAGGCCGAGAGCCGCTGATTTCCAGGCGAAGCCGAATAGATCTCACCGACAGCCATCCGCTCGCGGTACGATTCAAGAAGGTTGCGCAGCGCTCGGATGATATCGTGCGTTTCGGGGCGGTTACGGTCATAGATGTGGCGCTGCCAGTCATAGATGCGCGGTGTAAGTGCCGGTTTCCACGGATTGTTGCGCAGGTGAATATCCTTCACATACCAGTTGGCGACGTCGAGCCTGAAACCGTCGACGCCGCGCTCGATCCAGTGGCGGACCTCTTCAAAAACCGCGCGCTGCACTTCCATATTACGCCAGTTTAGGTCAGGCTGCTCTTTGAGAAAGGTGTGAAGATAATACTGCTTCGTGTGCGGATCCATCTCCCACGCCCGGCCGCCGAACGATGAGAGCCAGTTATTCGGTACGCGGTGTTTCTTTCCCTTGCCGGGGTGCCAGATATACCAGTCGCGTTTTCTTGAATCCACCGAGATACGTGACTCAAGAAACCACACATGCAGATCAGAGGTGTGATTGATGACAAGGTCAAGAATCACCTTGATGCCGCGGTGGTGGCACTCTTCGATAAGAATGTCAAAATCGTGCTGGGTTCCGAAGATCGAGTGAATACTGCGGTAATCGCGAATGTCGTAGCCGAAGTCATCCATCGGTGAGTTATTTATGGGTGAAAGCCAGATCGCGTCGATGCCCAGATACTCGAGATAGTCGAGTTTTTCGATGATTCCCCTGATATCGCCGATGCCGTCATTATTCGAGTCGTAAAAGCTGCGCGGATAAACCTGGTAGATTACCGCCTGCTGCCACCACAAAAAATTATCTTCGCTGCCGCCCATCAGAGACTCCCTCGTGTTTCGAGTGTTCATTCACATTATCGGCCGTATCGCGGGGGGATTTCAGGAAAAATTGCATACCTTGATAAAGCCGCACCTCAGAAATACAGATCGACCCGAATAATGATCATCAACGTCAGCTGACCGCCATCTTCTCGCGCATGGAACGCGAGCGCAGAGTCACAGTACTCTAAGCTTTTGCGATTTTCAATCTGTTCGCGACAAGCTTCACCAGCGCAATACTTTCTTTAACCCTGAACAGAAGGGTCGATACGAAGAAGATGAAACCTCCGGCGCAGATCAGTACGCCGAGCAGAATGAGCTTGTGCCAGTACGAGAGCACATACCCCTGCGAGAGGTGCACGGCTGCCGACAGAAATCCCCCCATGAGAAGCGAAGCCGCAAGCAGCTTCACCATCGGCAGAATATATGATGAGAAGTTGATTTTGCCGATCAACACGCGAAGAATAATAAACATCAGCGAAACCTGGGCCGCTATCGCAAGATTGCTGGACAGGGCAAGACCCGCATGTTTGAGCGGCGTCTGCATTAGAAAGTACCCGCTTGAGCCGTTAACGGCCAGCGCGACAAAACTCGTGATCACCGGCACCTTCGTATTTTTCAGAGAATAAAAAGCCTGTGTCAGAATCTTGTTCATCGCGATAAAGATTATTCCGAAGCTGGCGAAGGTGAGAGCCATATATGTTTTCTCTGTAGAGATCGCGTCAAACTTTCCCCCCTCAAAGAGCACCAGCACGATGAGACGCCCCGCAGAAAATAGTGCAAAGGCGGCGGGCACCGCAAAATACAGCGAAGAGAGAATCCCGCTGCGGATCATCTTTTTCAGGCTGTCCATATCATTCGACGCGGTGATGCGGGACATCTCCGGCAGAAGTACGCTGCCGATCGAGACAACAAAAATGCCGATCACCATCTCGGTGAGACGGTCGCAGAAATAGAGATACGAAATGCTTCCCGCCGGCAGCATCGAGGCGAGCATACGGTTGATCAGTACGTTCGACTGAACCGCCGCCCCTCCCGGAAGCGCGGCGCCCATCATGCGCAGAATCTTCTTTACTCCGCTCTCGCGAAGATCGATGGCGAATTTCATCTTGAAGCCGTAGCGGATCATGTAGGGAATCTGAATTATCAGCTGGCATACCCCTCCCGCGAGAACCCCGACTGAGATCGCGATCATGGGCTCTGCGAAAAACGGTGATAGAAAAATCGCCGCGCAGATAATTCCAACATTCAGAAAAACGGGCGAGATCGCGGGGGCGAAGAAGTGTCCCAGCGAATTCAAAAATCCCATGCAGAAGGCGACCATACAAATTAGAAACAGGTAGGGAAACATCATTCTTGTCATGAGTATCGTTAAGTCGATAATCGACTGATCGGTGAAACCCCTGCCGAAAATCGAAACGATCTGCGGCGAGAAGAAGATTCCCGCGCCGGTCAGACACAGCACTGTCACAATCAGCAGAGAGAGTGTCTTGTAGGCGAGGATAAGGGCCTGATTCTTTCCTTTCAGTTCAAGATACTCGGTGAAGACGGGCACAAAAGAGACAGTCAGAGATCCCTCGGCGACAAACCGCCTGAAAAAATTGGGAATCGTGAAGGCGACGACAAAGGCGTCCACATGCGGACCGGTTCCGAACATGCCGGCCAGCACTCTGTCCCGGATATATCCAAGTATACGGCTTGCCAGTGTCGAGAGAGCCACACTTGTTGTCTTGCGCAGAAGGTGTTTTTCCATTAATATTTCAATCCGGCGATTAATCTTGCAGGGCCCGTGCGTTACAAAATTCCACACACTTGAAATCCGCAACTATATTTCCGCTAAAATCCCGTGCAGTGACAGATTAAACTCTCTCGTGAGTGTTTTTTGTGCTTCGCTGTTGACAAATTGAGTCTTTTGGATGATGGTACAATCCGTTTGTGCCGGTATGCGAGAGTCAAATCTCTGCCGACGCTCGCACACTTCATTTTCAGGCACTCGACGCAAAAAAGTCCAGACAAAAGGATCATTATCATGGGGAGTCATAAAAACCATTTTTTACCTCTGTCGGCGGCTCATCCGTCATTTGCGCTGCTGAAAACCCCGTTGAAAGGCGCATCAAAAATATTTATGAAGGCGTTTATGGAAAGGCCCCTCACTAATCGGACTGCTTTACGAATCTTACCGAAATATATAACCGCAGTGTTCGCATTCGCTCTTCTGTGTCTGTCGCAGTTTGCGTCAAATATTTATGCCGACAACTCTTCAGCCTTCGCTCTGTACGCCGACCAGAAGTACGACGATGCGCGCAAAGCCTATCTTGCGATCGTCCAGGCCGAGCCGGGCAACTCGCAGGCGTGGTTCTATCTGGGCGAAATTGAAAAGGCAGAGAAGGATTATGAAAAATCGGTAACCTATTATCTGCGCGCAATAGAAGGCTCTCTCGCGGGAAAAAATCTCCGCAGCGCCTACTGGAGCCTGATGATGACAACCGAACAGCAGAAGAATTACCCTGCGATGGTCAGGGCCTGCCGCATCTACTGGCAGAAGACCGGCGATGATTCAGCCAGAAAACGCATCGAAACCCTCACCAACCGCGCGCTATGGAGTGCCAACGAGAACGCCGTCGCCGCGTATAACGAAGGTCTTGCTCATCTCGGTAACGCAAAAGCCGATGAGGCCGTTTCCTCGTTTTATCGCGCGATGCAGCTTGACTCTTCATTTCTTGCGCCGCGCTTTGAAATAGGCATGATCGCGTTTAAAAAGGGTGATAATGACACGGCTCTTCAGCACATATCAATCGTCGCGGATAAAATCTTTTACTATACATCAGCGCAGATGGCAGCAGCACGCCTCTATGAAGTAAAAAACCGTTATGACAAGGCCATCGTCCACTACACCAATGTTCTTGAATACGGCTTCCTGAACGCAAATGACCGCTTCGAGGCTTTGACCGGAAGGGCACAATGCAATCTCCGCTCTGATAAGCTCGAACAGGCTCTCGGCGATATAACCGGGGCTCTCTCGATCAAGGAGACACAGAGCGCCCGCCTTATTCAGGTGGCGATTTTTATTCGAAGCAGACAGTACGCCGAGGCGGACGCGATTCTTCAGCGTGAGGCTGTAAAAGACCCATCCAACCCCGAAATTCTCTATCAAATGGGCTCACTGCAATATCTCCAGAAAAATAATTCGTACATTGAGGTTTTTGCGAAACTGTTCGAGCTCTACCGGGATAAGCCGGCCAGAGATATCCCGTCTAAATATCAGCGCACCTTTCAGATTATCGCACGAGATTTTTACGCACAGAAGAATTATGCTTCGGCGGCATCGCTGTTTATGCACCTGCCTGATCACATGATGGACTCCAGCGACAGGATCAACCTCGCTCGCTCACTATATTACTCGCAGAACTATCAGGATGCGATGCCCCGTTTCGAGCGGCTCAATCTCACCGCCGAAGACCGCCTCATGCTGATCAAATGCTACAGAAAAACCGGCGACGAGGCTAGAGCGTATACGATGCTCAAGCCGATTGTACTCGCCGCCGCTGATAGCGCACTCGACCGCGATCCCGATCTTGCGACGCTGGTGACGCAGATCCGCCGCGACGAAGCCGAGCGGCTTCGCCTCGAAGCTGAAGAGAGCGCGCGCCGACAGCGCGAGGCAGAAGAGGCTGCCTCAGCACAAAACCAGTAGTATCTTCTGCAGTCACCGCAGTGATCTGCATTACGGGGGAAAATGCTCTCTGTTCAAAACCTGAAATTCACTTCCAAAACGCGCGAATCGTTTGACTACACTTTCGATGGCGGCACTTCGCTGATAATCGGTATAGCCGGCCGCGCTTCGTGCGGAAAAACTCTCCTTCTGTCACTTCTCAACGGCCGTGCTAATCCCTCTGATGGAACAATCTCTCTCCGGGGCACCCCCGTCGGAAGCTCCTTCCTGAAAAAGGCGGCATCAGTTTTCCCCCACACAGAATCAGTTTATGACGACACTCCCCGCGAACAGATCCGCCATTGTCGCAACGGCATCGTTACCGGTTTCATTGAAAAAAATCTTGTTCATTTTTTTGAGGACGCGAACCTTCCCCGCTACGCACTATGCGAATCGAAGCGTAAAATTGCCGACATCATGCAGGCAGCATCAGAAACAAAAGAGATTCTTACTCTCGATAACCCTGACGCGGCCCTGGATCCGGAACAGCTCTCGCACCTCGGCTCGTTTTTGCGTGAATACAGTATCATCCTGCAAAAAACTGTCGTCATTGCGTCGCATAACGTAACTTTTCTTGCAAACTGCTGTAATATGATTGTCTTTTTAAAGAAGGGGACGGTTGCCGCGCAAATGACACCCGAAAAGATTTCTGAAGAGATGCTGGCGGATATTTACGATGTTCCGGCTTCCATTGCCGCCGATATTTCAACGGGAAAGTTACGCATAAACATCGAGACTGTGTAATACAAGATTTTCTTACCCGGTGTAATATTTCATTTTTACGATGCTCTCCTCAACACTGTCGACAATGATCAGCGTATCAAAAAGACTGAGCATTTCCGCTAAACGAAGATGGTCGCGATTGAGCTTCATCAGAAAGACACGGCGGTTGGCTTCCCGCGCCCTTTGTGAAACCGCTACGATTGAATTGATTCCTGCTGAAGTAATAAGCCTGATATTCTCGAAGCCGAGAATGACGTTTGTGGACGAAGTGATATTGTTGATTGTTCTTTCGAAGAGTTCTGTTGAAAGCACGGAGATATTTCCGCGCAGCTGCACATATCTGTATTTCCCGTGATCTTCAATGAAAAAAGAAAAATCCATTCGAAGTTCCTTATTTTGAGTCAAAAAAACCAATCATTTCGACACGAACTTCCGATTACCTGCAAAAACCGTGGTTAATATTCGTTTAAGAAGTGATCTTTGCGATGGTTCTCATGTGTTCCAGAAGGATCCCAGATACACACTCTCAACACTGCCGCTTTCAATAAATGTTTTCAGCTCTTTCCTGAACGAGGGGTAGATAATCAGATCATCAAGCTCACCCGGCAAAAAGAAACTGTAATCATGCAGACGCTTATCGCTGCCAAGGCTATACTTGCCCGAAACATATTCGCAGCTGAAAACAATATTTATTATATGCCGCTTTCCATGGGGGGAAATTGAATCCGAGATATAAACGATATCCTTCGCTTCCACCTCAATATCAAGCTCCTCTTTGAATTCGCGCACTAAAGCTTCAGTCAGACTCTCGCCAAGGTTCACTCCCCCGCCGGGAAGCAGCCAGTACTTCTTTTCTTTCTTCTTATGACAAACCATCAGAACTTTATCGTTCTGTACTAGAAGACCTGCCACACGAACTCTGATTTTCTGCATTAATGCCATATATGTTTTACAATCCAGGTTTGAATTAAGCTCGTTCCGCTGAGTATTCATGTTTCTGAATTCGCCAGCATGCCTGTTTGAAACTTCTAAAACCTGTCTATTGTGCCCAGTTCCGGGACAATCAGAACTATACTGAATATTTCTCACTGTGAATTTTCTGTAACACAATTCGCGCCGCATCAGTCTCTGCCCGGCGTTTGCTCGTTCCCCTGCCCTCAGAGACAAGAGCGTTGTTGATGTAGAGTCCCACCACAAAAGCCTTTTGGTGATCCGGTCCCGATTCAGAAAGAAGCCGGTATTCAGGCTTTTTCTTGTATTTCTTCTGGACAAGTTCCTGCAGCGAAGTTTTAGGATCACTCATGGTGGGGAGTTTATCAACACTGTCAATATACTTTTTAAGGTTAGCCAACACAAACTGCTTTGCGTGTTTCATCCCGCAATCAAGATACATCGCACCAATGATCGCTTCTACTGTATTTGCAAGTATTGATGGTCGAACACGGCCGCCGCTGTTCTCCTCTCCCCGACCGAGAAGTATGTAGCGTCCCAGGTCAAGTTCCTCTGCAACTTTGGCAAGAATAGCCTCAGAGACAACCGTGGACTTGATCTTGGCAAGATCGCCTTCATGGTATTCACTGAATCTTTTGAACAGATATTCATTTACAATAAGGCCGAGAACAGAATCTCCGAGATACTCCAGCCGCTCATTTTCCTGAACCGGATAAGGAACCTCGTTAACATAAGACCGGTGAGTTAGTGCTCGCTGCAGAATTTCTTTGCTGGTAAAGCGGGATCTTAAAACACGCTGCAAATCGTTAAGCTCAGCTGACCTTTTTTTCGTTATTGGATCTTTCATATCAGAACCTGATCTTCTCTCGACATTGAACCTCAAATGCCGTCGCCGGGAGATTACTGGTTAAAACCTGATCTCATAAAGGTACGGCCTGCTTTGTAGTGGTGGGTCGCATTGAAATTCCCATCAGAATAAATCCAAGTGAATAAACAGAAAATACTTCTTTCAGACTGTAAAAGAAAACCATCTGTTTTCCATATGGCTATAAACAGAAAACGGGAGTCATTCGACTCCCGCTGCAAATTTTGAACTTATCTTCGCTCAGGCTTCTACGACATTTACCTTCTTGGTTATTACCTCAACACCCTTATATGTCATGCAGGATGGACAAACACGATGAGGCATAGAAAACGCGCCGCATTTGGGGCATGGACGAAGATCGGGCACAGCAATCGCCTTATTCGCCATGCGCATACGAGACTTTGATTTTGAACTTTTCCTCTTTGGTAGTGCCACGGTATATCTCCACGTAATTATTATCTATTAACACAAACAGTCAATACTCAAACTATTTCAGGGGCAATTTTTGTCAAGTGGTAAAACCACAGATCATCCGACAAAACCCATCGAAGAATGTACTTGCTCTTTCTATTCAACAGGAATAGCCGAATTTGATTTATATTCCCGCCAGACGCTTTCTGGCAAATTCAGCAGCTTCGGTTCCGGGTGCTTCTGAAATTGTCTTTGTAAACATCTCCCTCGCCTTCACCGAGTCGTTTCTGAGCAAAAGCACTCGCCCCATATCATACAAGAGCTGCCCATGAAGATCGGTCGATCCATACTCGTCATCGGCAAGGGAATATGTATCATAAGCCAGATCATAATCCTTCAATTCTTCAGCACAAAGGGCTGCCTGAACCATCGCAAGAGGTCTGAACTCAGAGTCCTGCCTTTCACTGTAAAATTTGCGGTACAAATCACCTGCTTTCACATAATCAGCCGCGCCATAGTAGAACCCTGCAAGAATATAATCGGCATTGTTTCTGATATAACCAACAATGGCTTTCGATTTCAATGACTCAAATTCACTTGCGGCTTTTGCTGCAAGCTCTTTTCCCTTCGCAGGATCTGCTTCGAGATCTGTGTAGTATGTATCAAGAATCTTATCGTACCGTGTATACATATCACGATTATGTATATCTATAAAGATTGCCGCCGAAATGATAAGAACCACAACGGTTAGAGTGATCACCGTACAGGTTATAACTCCACGCTTGTGCGCTGCTACAAACTTTGCAATATGCGCGAAGATAGCCTCAAGAGGATTATGAAATTCTTCTTTTTTTGTCATGACTGTGTATCCCTGTCCTCTTCCTTCAACTTGATTAGATCACCGATCGTCGCCGTATTTGTACTCTTAACGTCAAGGATCTTTTTCATCTCGTCTTTTTCAGACTGAATTTCCAGGTGCTTTATTGAAAGCGAAATTTTCTTCTTTGCGACATCAACCCCGAGAACAACCACCTCGACAGAATCGCCTACAACGTAGAGCCCTTCAGCGCTCTCAACTTTTTTGCGTGAAATCTCGGATACATGCACTAGACCTTCGATGTTATCTTCGAGTTTTACAAAAATACCAAAAGGTTTCACGCTGGTAACTGTACCTTTGACGCGCGAACGAACCGGATAACGCTCTTTGATTGCCTCCCATGGAGATCTCTCAAGCTGCTTAATACCGCAGGAAATTTTCATCTCCTGCTTGTTGATAGAAATAATTTTATACGATATTGTATCACCCTCTTTGTATCCATCGAGGGGATTTTTCACTGAATCATCCCATGTAATATCCGAGATATGAATAAAGCCGTCTATTGTCGGAGTAAGTGAAACAAAGATTCCGAATTTGACAACACTCTTGATGATGCTGCTTTGTACTGAGCCGACGGGAAATTCATCGGCAATCTTGTTCCACGGATTTTCAAGTGTTGCCTTGATACTCAGGGCAATTGAACGCTCCTCGACATTCTTACTCAAAACCTTCACTTTCACCGCATCGTGAGATTTATAAATCGATTTCGGATTAGCAGCTTTTTTAAGCCACTGAAGCTCATCGTTTGCAACAAAACCCTCAACCCCCTCTTCGAGTTCAACAAACAGACCGAAATTGGTGACAGTAGTTACCACACCGTCGATAACTGCACCATCAGGAAATTTCGCCGAAACACTGTTCCAAGGATCCGGTTTCATAAGTTTTAATGAAAGAGCAATCTTTTTGTCTTCAGTATTGATATTGAGAATTTTAAACTTCTTATTATCACCAATCTTGATAATCTCTTTGCGTTTATAAACCTTGCGCCACGTCAAATCGTTATTATGTAAAAGTGCTTCAAATCCGCCGATATCGACAAAAGCACCGAACTCAACAAGACGAACAACCGCCCCTTCAATTTCATCGCCGTTTTTATACTCAGAGATAATCTTCTCCCACGCCTTCTCTCGAATCTCCTCAACAAAAGCTCTGCGCGAAAGCAAAACACTTTTCTTCTTCTCATCAACTTTGAGAATTCGCATCTCATACTCTGTCTTATCCTGAAGAGCGCGTTTGAAATTAATATCAGCGGCGGCACTTTTCGGAAGAAATCCCGTAAAAACGCCGAAATCCACAACGGCACCCGTTGCAGTCAGCCGTTCAATTTTGCCCTTAACGTTCTGTACAGAAGACTTATCATACCATTCAGAAAATCTGCTCCACTTGCCTATAAGAAGCGCCATTCTATGCGAGAGGGAAAACATCCCGTCAGTTGTCTTTTTCGTGCGCAGAAAAACATCAATTTTTGATCCGGTCTCGGGTACCGTGTCAAATTCCGAGCGGGGAACCCTTCCCTCAGTTTTTCCGCCGATATTTACGTACACGTAGTCGGCATCGACAGAAACAACTTCACCCTCGGAAATCTTTCCCGACTCAATATCATCAGGAGCATCATTCAGTAGGGCTTCCATCGTTACGTCATCTTCAAATCGCTTGTCCAGATTATCCATTACACCTAACACCTGCATTAAAAGTGGAGAGCTACAAACCGGCAGATAAAGAACAAAGAGCTGTCCGAGCTCTTTGCATCCCCCCGCCAGAAAACTGTCAGCGCTATGGTCTAGCTCCCGCCGCGCCGTTTTAATAAAAACGCTAATACACCGTCAACAACTATACTGGTAAACCATCTTGATAATTCGGCTTCCGATTTTTACTGCCGCATCATCGCGGCTTTAATCGTATCCACGAAAAGCTGCACTACCTCATCGGGCTTCATACCGGAAGAATCGACGTACATTGCATCTGCACAACGCACGAGCGCACCCACCGGACGCTTCATGTCATCAGAATCACGCAGATTAATCTGATTTTTTATGCTGTTAAAGTCAACATTTTTTCCGGCGGCGGCATATTCATCACATCTGCGCCTTGCCCGGATATCGACAGAGGCGTCCAAATATATTTTTACATCCGCATCGGGGAAAACAACCGACCCGATATCACGGCCGTCCATAATAATTGAGCTGGTCTTTGCCCATTCGCGCAATATTGCAGTAATATGCACCCTGACAAAGAGAAGAGATGCCACTGAGGAAATCGACTTGAGCAGATTTTCATCCCGCAAAAGATCGGACACATCCTCCCCTCCGATAAAAGTACGGGTAGAACCATCCGCAAGAAAGCACTGTGAAAGATTCAGGCCGGCTATATCCCTCTCTGAAGGGGGAAACCCCGCTCTGAGGAAATACAGGGTCGCCGCACGATACAATGCGCCGGAATCAACATATGAAATACCAGTCGCGAGCGCCGCGCGCCGGGATATCGTACTCTTTCCCGAGCCGGCCGGTCCGTCTACCGCAACGACAATATTTTTACTGTCATATTTCATCGTACGAGAACTCTTTAATTTCTGAAAGTTTGGGAAGATCTGTAAGACGCGAGAGTCCGAAAAAACGCAAGAATTCATCGGTTGTGCCGTACGCGAGCGGCCGGCCGGGAAGTTCTTTTCTTCCGACTGGTTTAATCAGATTTCTCTTCATAAGCCCCGCGACAATCATTCGTGAAGAGACCCCTCGAAGCTCATCTATTTCTGCCAGAATGATCGGCTGCTTGTATGCTACAATGCTGAGAGTTTCGAGCATGCTTTTCGTAAGCGGCTCTTTACGGCGGAAGCCCATAATTCGCCTGATGTCTTTCGAAAAAACAGGATTTGTCACGAACTGAAAACCGTTTGAAATCTCAATGAGTTTCATTCCGCCGTCACGCTCTTCATACTCGTCCATAAGCGAATCAAGGATTATCTTGATATCTGTGGGATCCATGTTGAAATTCTTGGTAAAAAACGAAAGAGGAAGAGGCTCGTTTGAGAGAAAAAGCAGTGCCTCAAATATCGCGCGAATCTCATGTTCGCCTTTTTCCGCACCTTCGGATTCACCCGCATCAGCTGCTTCACTGTCTGTTGACTGATCTTCAGGAGAGCTCTGGCCTTCCGCACCATCTTTGCTTGGTTCAAGAGCCGAATCCGGTGACTGTTCAGCGGGTGAATCTACGGCTGTTATTTCCTCGGCGATTTCAGACACCTCCCGGGAGTTCTGTTCATCTTGCACAGAATCCTCAGGGTGTTTATTTTCGTTTTGTATAGACTCGTTTTCCATCACCCTCATCCGTTCCAAACGGTGTTGCTACCAGAGAGTAAAATCACAGATTAATTACAAATTAATTTTCCCTGACCCTTTCAAAAAGCTTCGGGGGGAATTGCGGCTCACTGGCTCCTCACCGCCAGGCAACTCTCCGAAAAGTGCCTGACTTATCAGTAGCGCGAGTACTAATCGGGATTAAATCTGAAGCTGCCGGAAAGGATCACTGGTGTGTAAGGTCTATTGAGGCGATAGTCTCGTCGATCTCGAAATTTCTGAATAAATGTATGGTCCCAAAGACCTGATGCTGGAGAACCCTGATTTTATGCATCTTTGCAAGTTCAAGGACAGCGAGAAAGGTTGCAACCACCTCGCTGATTGAGGGAATCGCGTGAAAAAGGTGCTTGAATGTTATCTGCTCTTTCTGACGAAGCATTGTGATAATAAGGTCGATACGGTCACTGACCAGAATCTCATCAAATATTATCTCCTTTTCTTCGGGCTTCGTACTCTTGCCCATAACGTCGACGAAAGCATTCAACAGATCAAAAAGCGACATCGAAGTGTATTCGCCGTTATCTATGAGTTTTGCGAAATCATTTTCGCGGCTGAAGGTTTCAGAATGTATATCGTACCGCTCTTTCATCTCTTGGGCGGTTTTTTGAAAACGCTTGTATTCCAGAAGCTTTTCTATAAGCTCTTTGGGCAAAGGGGGAATGAAAAACCCATCATCCATTTCACTTGTGGGAAGAAGAGCCTTGGACTTGTAATAAAGCAATTCGGAACCCATTTGAATAAATTCAATTGCAATTGAAACCGAACGGATCTCCATCTCTTTGAGGTAAAGAAGATACTGCCGTGTAATCTCGGCGATAGAAACATCAACGATGTCAATCTTTGATTTTCGAATTAAGCTCCAAAGCAGATCAAGCGGACCGTCAAAATTTTCGATATGTAATATACAAGAATCGTTCTGCTGAGTTTCTGCATTTTTCGGGGTTTCAATGTTTTGCTGGGTTTCAGGATTCTGCCGGGTTTCGGTGTTTTCTTGGCTCATACGATACTCTATTATTACCCTTTTCAATAAATGAAGCTCAATTAACTGCCCGAAAATCCAGCCGGAACAATTCACAATCTGCAGCAACCTGCAAGTTCTTAAAATCAGAGGTTGGTGTTCCAAATCGACGCAAATCGCAATGCAGTGATCCCAACTGCAGTAAAACAAACATTTTCTAATCCGATCTAATGTGAAATGCAAATTATACCGGAACAGTTTACAAATAATTCAGAGCGCACGGTCAAAATTACGGGATAATATTTTGTTTTAACTGCTCTAAATGGACTAATTATTTGTCAACCGTGGCAGATGCCACTATTACGGTTACCTCTATAAATCAGCATTTTTGATATAACAACAAATTAAAAATGCTGAATTTACCTATGCTTGTAACCACTTATTGGCGGCACAGCCGTCGAAAGGGAACATCAAAAGCTAATTTTTAGAGGTTCTCTTATATCATTTGTTGCCATGCTAGCATGACATATCGGCAATTAGTTGTTGTTTCCGAAGGTAATTTTCGAAGTCGCCACAAAACAATTTGCCGGCTTTCGCCGGCAACCATTTAAGAGTTTAGTGCTTTTTCGGCAGCTTTTTGCAAACGCTCTGGGGGGAAAGGTTTTACCACAAAATCCTTTACTCCGAGCTTGATAGCCTTTGTGAGAAGATTCTCCTGTCCGAGTGCAGTAACCATAATTATTTTTGCATTCGGATCAAGTTGCAAAATCTCTTCGGCTGCTTCAATTCCATCCTTTTCACGCATGGTTATATCCATCGTAACCAGATCCGGTTTAAACTTTCTGTACATATCAACAGCAATATTTCCGTTCTCAGCCTCACCAATGATCTCATGCCCTTTCGGGGTAAGAGCATCCTTAACGAGGGTTCGCATGAATTTAGCATCGTCAACTATCAGAATTCTTGCCATTGCTGCACTCCCTAAAATCTACAAAGTATACCGAAGCGAATGTATAATAATCAGGCTAATTGTTCAACAATTTTTTTTGTTATTTCCGAAACAGGCACGGTATTTACAACTGCGCCCATTTCAACTGCCACTCTGTTCATCCCATATACTACGGAGGTTTCACGATCCTGTGCTATCGTATAGCCCCCCATGTCATGAATCAGCTTCGTTCCCTCGGCTCCGTCTTTCCCCATCCCAGTCATGATCACACCGATAAGCCGCCATCGACTGATCTTTGCAGCGGAAGTAAACAAAACATCTATTGAGGGTCTATGACCCGATACCTTTTCTGTCCGTTCAAGTTCAATATACTCGCCATCGACATCCTCACGTATCAACATGTGCGAATGACCAGGAGCAAGATAGGCATGTCCATATTCTATCCTATCCCCCGATTCAGCCTCTTTTACTTTGAATTGTGAAATTGAATCAAGACGTTCCGCAAAAGCTTTGGTAAAACCTTCGGGCATATGCTGGACTATTAAAAATGCGGCAGGCAGATCGGACGGGATCTTATCCATAACTTTGACCAGAGCAGACGGCCCCCCCGTAGAAGTCCCGATAACAACCACATTCTTCTCACTGCCTGTCGCATGTTTGAAATGAATGCCTTTCTCATGAGCCCGGGCTTCCGGAGATAGTCTGAACTTGACACTTTCTGGAATACTAATTTTATCACGCAAATCTTTTGCTGCATAATTTATCTTTGCGCGGGCAACAGCCTTAACTTTTGATACAAGCAGCTGCGAAATATCATTTACGGAAAGCGATAACATCGACTGGGGTTTTGGAACGAAGTCTACCGCGCCCAGCTCAAGTGCTTTAAAAGTTGCCTCTGTTCCATGCTGAGTGAAGGAACTGAGCATTATCACCGGCTTTGCATTCCTCTGCATTATCTCTTTAAGAGCTTCGAGGCCGTTCATCTCGGGCATCTCGATATCCATAGTAATTACATCAGGATCAAGAACAAAACTCTTAAAAACTGCAGTCCGCCCGTTAGATGCAGTACCCACAATTTCTATCTCAGGATCCGATTCAAGTATATCGGTCAAGATTCTTCTAACCAGCGCCGAATCATCAACAACAAGGACGCGAATCTTACTCATTCTCCCTCAGATTATCAACTAACTTCCGCAATGAATTTATTTCCGGAAGAACCAGCAGGGTACCTACGACCCGGTCATCCTCATAATAAAATTCGCAATCCATCGTGAGTGCGTAATTACTGGTCGTGGTAAACGCAACCAGCATTGAATCTAGAATAGCCTGCATAAAGTCACGAACCAGAACCGGAACATCTGATAAGATTGAAAGGCCTGTCTTCTCGGAGAATGCATTAACAACAGAAGATCCGATTATGTTAGTGATCTCTTTAAGTGCGGATTCACCATCCTCGTTGAGGATTGAATCGGGCGCCGATTCTGCACCGTAAAGATCTTTTAAGAGCATGAACCCGGACTCTTCCGGTACACAAAAGAGAACATTTCCGGAGACGTCGCCGACAAGCGGCATATAAACTCCGATATAAACTGAATTGTAGTCGTTAAGCCCCATTGAGATTTTTTCGACCGGCAGCAGCTGTACATTCGGAATTGACATATCGATACGTTTCTTGACGATTATCGAGAGCGATTCGGCTGCCTTGGTAATCCCAATGTTTGCCAGTATCTTTATCTTCTTAAGATCTCCTTCAGAAATTGCCAGACGCTTCTTGATATGCCCGTCGGAATCGGAGGAATTAACAACAGAGGTTATATTCTCCTCTAACTCGTTTTTGAACTGCTGCAGCGCCTCTCTTACCTTATCATCGACATTTGAATCTTCAACAGGCTCAAGCATTCCGGTAATATCTTCAGCCAAAAACATGTCTTCATCGTCTGAGGAAGTAACATTCCGAACCTGAACTTTTTTCTGTGCCTGAGCTGAAGACGCGGCGATATTTTTTTCTTCAGGAGCGGGAGACACGGGTACTTCAACATTCAGGATGGGCGATGCTGACGGTTCCTCACTAAATACCCTTGAATCGGCCGCGAATATATCATCAACCGGAGCATTTCCGTCATCAGAAATATCCTGGGCAAAATAGTCAAAAGTTTCGTCCTCTTTCAGAGAGGTTTGCTCTTCGATCTGTTCAGAAGAGAAGGACTTCTGAATAAATTGATTATTTAGATGACGGTACTCTTCAACTTCGGCTGTATTCGCCTCGAGCAGCCGCTGTTTTTCATCAGAAGAAATCTTATCCTGCTCGTTGATTACCATGGTGATCATTGAGGCAATGTCAAGAATCAGGGCGATTGTACCATCACCGAGTATTGAGGCACCGGCAACCCCTTCCACAGTGCGAAAATTAGTCTCAAGAGATTTAATAACTATTTCCAGTTTTCCTTCAAGCTCGTCAACGATGAGACCGATTTTCCGGTTGTTATATCCAACGACGATTACGGGAATATCCGCCTCATTCTTGATCTTTCCGAGAATTCCAATAAAGTGACTGAGTCGAATAAGAGACAGGATCTCACCCCGAAGATTGATCACTTCATGGCCCTCAATTGTCGTAATGTCCTTTTTATCGATGTTGATAGTTTCAATTACATCACTGAGAGGAATAGCATATTTTTCATGCGCAACATTTATCATTATCGCGGGAATGATCGCAAGAGTGAGGGGGAACGCCATGATAAAACGCGTACCAATCCCAAGTTCAGTTTCAATCTGAATTGTTCCACCCATTTCCTGAACTACTTCGCGGACAACATTCATACCGACTCCGCGCCCCGAGACATCCGTGACTTTCGTGGCGGTTGAAAAACCGGGCTGAAAAATGAATGCATATATTTCGTTATCTTCAAGGCTGGCAGCCACCTCAACGCTGATTAACCCGCGTTCTATTGCCTTTGCACGAATCCGATCCTTATCCAGCCCGCGTCCGTCATCGGTTACTTCAACAAAGATCTGATTTCCCCCCTGATGTGCACTGAGCGTAATCGTTCCAGAAGGATTTTTTTTTGCAGCAACCCGATCCTCCGGCTCTTCAATCGCATGATCTATTGAATTTCGGATCATGTGCATCAATGGCTCACCGATTACATCAATAACCTTCTTATCGAGTTCTGTGTCCTCACCCTGTGTTATCAACTGAACATCTTTGCCGCAGTCACGCGATACATCCCGGACTAATCGGTTAAAACGGGAGAATACCGAGCCGATTGGAACCATTCGTGTCTTCATTATACCGCCCTGAAGATCTTTGGCAATACGAGCCATCTGCTCCATGCGGTTTTTAAACTCGTTCATTATTGATTTGTCGATTCTCATCTTTTTGAGTTCTTCAAAAAGTCTGAAAAATCCTGAATTGGCTATTACAAGTTCTCCCACATTATTGAGAAGATCATCAAGTTTATCAACAGATACCTTGACTGTGCGCAATGTCGGCGCATTAACAGAGCCCGATTTTTCCACTCTTCTATCAGCGGGAACAGATCTCTCCTCAGAAGACTCGTCATCAATAACGGGAATCTTCTCAGCAATTGCAACAGGCTCATATTCCGCAGCAATCACCGTTTCTCTTTGAATAGGTGCTTCTTCTGCAATCACTTCCTCGTCAGGGGCGAACTCGTGAGTGGAAATTTGATTGTATTTGAGAACGAATTTATCGTCTTTTCGCACAAGAGTGATCTGAACAATGTCAATCCGGTTTACTAGGTCAACATTGCACGCACTGTAGACTTCTCGCGGATCTTCGTCTGTCAGAACTACAACTTTCAGATTATCCTTAATTGCTTCGTCGGTAAGATTTTCCTCGTCAGGGGTAGTTTTAATGACATTCGTCAGGTTTTTAATATTATTCAGCACAAGCTGCGCCTTAACCCATTTCATCGGTGCATCTTTTTCAATGTACACCGCTACTTCATAACAGGAAAGACCGCCATCCAGACCTTTTTTCAGTTCTTTCTTTTCTTGTGTTGTGAAAAGAGTTTTTGGAACAGAAGATGAAGGTGTTTCATCAACGACAGTTTTTGCGGGGACATTCTGAAGCTGCTGCTGATGCACTTTGCCGATTTCCGCGATAATACCGGATAGATCCACATCCGGCTTTTCCCCTTTTGAGACCAGCTCAATTACAGTATTGATACGGTCAAAACATTTGAACAGGAGGTCAATTATCGCGGGAGTTACGTTCATGGTCTTATCACGAACTCCCTGGAGCAGATTTTCCATTTTATGTGAAAGTTCACTTAAATCATTCAGCCCAACAAATGCAGCCGAACTCTTCAAAGAGTGTGCCGCACGGAAAATATTATTTATTATATCCGGATCCTCCGGATTTTTCTCCATGTCCAGAAGGTTGCGGTTTAGCTCTTGAAGCTGATCATCGGCCTCTTCAAGAAATATATCCTGATACTCGCCAAGTGAAAATGCCATAACTTCGTACTCCGATTCCAATTTATCCGGCTCAATGCCCCCGGAGGTAAATCATTGTTATGCTAATTATCTTTACGCCCCGACGCCCTGATCTGCTCCACTCTCTTTTTCATTTCCAGCTGTACTTTCCGCTCATTTATCTCTTCATCCGTGAAAAGCACGTTTGCAAGACTCAGTATTATAATTAGTCTATCTTTCATCCGGCCGACGCCTTTGATAAAATCCTCTGAAACCCCCTCGATAAAAACGGAGGGCGGATCGATATTGGCCTCTCGCAATCTGACAACCTGCGACACATTATCCACAAGCAAACCTATCTGACGCGTTTCTGATTCAATGACTATAATCCTACTGAATTCGGTCAACTTTGCCGATTTGAAACCAAATCGCAAACGGACGTCAACTACTGGAATTACATTACCTCGAAGATTAATGACGCCTTTAATGAAATTCGCAGTATTCGGGAGACGCGCAATCGGGGGGATACGGAGTATCTCATGAACAGAAAGAATATCAACTCCATAATTAACTTCATCAAGCATGAAACTCACAAGCTGGACAATTTGCCCTTCTGACAGCTCTTCACCATCATCAGTTCGCATGGTTCCTCCCTGAACCTGCCTGCTAATCGCCCGGACGATGGACTCCTGCTTGTCAAGTAATTCCTGTATTTCCATAAGGCCCCTTATGCACGATCGGTATCTTCTTCACAACCCATCGTTAATTACTGTTCTTATTTGATTAACCACATTCGGCCGCAATTACAAACTCAACCCGATATTCCCTCAGTACTACCTCTATCGTTATTTACCACATAAAACTCAATCGGTTCCATTACGCTTTTCGGGAACAATCTCACCCATCAGCCCCTCTTCAAGCATGGATATGAGTGAAGTAGCTTTCTGAACTATATCATCCTCAACAGAGGAATCAATATCCCTAAGCTGGAAGTATTCGTCACAAATATTTAATGCTGCAAGGATCGCAATTTGGACAAGGTTCGGACTTACCATACTCTTGCCGACCTCTTCCATTTTGCTGTCAACATAACGAGCCAGTTTAGCAATATACTCGGGCGAAGCATCACCCTGTATATTGTAGGTATTTCCAAAAATTGTAACTTTTACTTTGTCACTGTACATCGGGAATTCCAGGAAGCCTCCACTTTATTTCTTAACGAACCACGGAGACTTATTTCTCGTCATCTTCGACAATAATAAAATCATCATCGTCATTATCTTCTTCCAAGTCATCATCAATCACGATATCGTCATCATCGTCGACTGTAATTTCTTCTTCATCATCGTCGAGGAGAATGATATCATCATCATCTTCATCAAGCATCACTTCTTCATCATCCGAATCAACTTCGTCCTCGAATGTCACCTCTTCGTCTTCCGCCTCATCAATTACTATCTCTTCATCCTCTTCCAAGGCAGGCTCATCAACCGACTCCTCATCGCTGACAACAATATCATCCTGCTCATCATCGGCGACTATTACAACATCCTCATCGCTATCGTCTGTAACATCTTCAACATCAATATCATCCTCTTCAACTACCGGAGCCGGGGCAGGGGAAACACGATCTGCGGCAGCTGTTGCCGGTTTTGCAATTGACGGTGCAGGGTGTACAGGCGCGGTATCGCCTGCAGGAATAACAACGGATTGGATAGTCTCCATCTTACCAAGAAGATTGATGATTTTCTTCTCGAGCTCGTTCTCTTTGCTTCGCAACTCCTCGAGTTCACGAGTGGTCGCATCGAGATCTTTCTGAATACGGGTAAGTTCCTGCTCCTTCTCTTCTAGAGAAAGGCGGGCATCTTCAGCCTCGTGTTTGAGACTGTCGTTGTCATTTTCCAGACGGGAGTTCTCACTTCTAAGATCACCTATCAGTTGTAACGCCTTTATTACCCTGCTTTCAAGTTCTTCGAGTTGCTGCATAGATATCATGACCAAAACCTCCGTTTAATACCAAAATATATCTCACGATACGGAAAGATTCCACTGAAACATCAAATCAGAACAAAACACACATCCATTTTACCACATAAACAGCATATTACCAGTAATTCTTAGGCATTGTCACCCTTTTTTGTTTTTTTTATCAAGTACTTTATCTTGTGCCCCTTTTTTCACTTTTGGATTCGTTTTTACCCTCTTGCTTATACGTCTATCCCAAAGAATAACCCATAATTCTTCATCTATACCATCACTATATTTGATTTCATAGTTTGCTTTCAAATAGCTAGTAGATATATCGTCCTTGCTTACCCTGGCATTAAGTCCATTCTGAATTAATTCATCCAAAAACATATCTATTGCCACTCTGTAAATCTGACTCACGGAAACCTTAAAAATCAGCCGTTCGCTCACACCATACTCATAACACAAAGGCTCAAAGGAAACGTGCCAAATCAAATATTTGATTACCGGACTTTTTCTCTGATATTTTACTGCTTTATGAATAGAGGCCTGATTATTCCTGAAAGCAACCCTTGTTTTTCGCATCAAGGCACCAAGAATATCACTTACTGAACAATGAAGCTCGATTGATGCCTCAATGATTCTTTTCTTACGCTCAGGAGTAATTGTGATGCTCGTTTCGATTCTCATGGTTCCTCCACAAAAGTATTGCAATAAAACTGGTATTAATACGCTTATCAGAGTCATATTTCTAAAATAATTTTACTAAAGGGAGAAAATTCTGTGAAAATCATTCCGTATAATGACGCATTTCATAGAGAACAGGTTATCGAACTATGGAGGGATGTGTTAAATTATACTCAGCCTCGCAACAATCCTTCACAAGCAATCGATCGCAAACTTAAAGCTGATGATGGACTTTTTTTCGTTGCTGAGGACAATGGATCGGTTGCAGGAACCCTTCTTGCCGGCTACGATGGTCATCGCGGTTGGATTTATTCTCTTGCAGTACTGAAGAACTTACAACATAAAGGTATCGGAACCGCCCTGCTTAAACATTCGATTTCAGAACTTGAACTTCGAGGGTGTCCGAAAATCAATCTTCAAGTGCTAATCGAAAACAAGGGTGTTCAGGAATTCTATAAAAAAAACGGCTTTATTGAAGAACCGCGAATAAGCATGGGGATGGAATTGAACGAAAACACGCATTAGATTCAAAAAATTCTTGTATTCACCCCTAAGTACAGAATATATTTGCCTTGCGCATTGTTGTATCGGTGAATACTAACACTCTATCGGGGGAAAGATGGAAAAACGTTTACAGACCCGCATTCATAAACGAATGAAGGCAGAAGTACATTATTCGGAAGGGATGACATTCAGCACAGCCGTTGATATCAGCGAGGGTGGAATTTTCATTACAACACCCGATCCTCTTACCGAGGGCGAAGAGGTATCTCTCAATATCCACTTGTCCGACAATAAGACAGTAACAATAAAAGGGGTAACTCGCTGGTCTCGATTTGATGATGACGAAAAGATGGCGGGAATGGGTGTTAAATTCAACGAAATGAGTGATGCAGATAAAGCCGCAATACACACGATTATCGATTAGTTATTGTTTGGGATTTGATTACTCGCGGTTGATCAAAAGAAGTATGCAGGCGTGCAAATCAATAGAATGCTCAATGCCCTTGTAGCGGCTGTAACGAGCCAGAAGGTGTCGCTTTTCGATTTCAGCAGCTGTTATGCTGTTTCTCGCTCTTGTAATCGAAGAGCGCATATCCTTACCTTCATTTTTCATTTGTAATTCGTAACGCGCTATTTTGTCATTAAGCTCCAGCGTCTGCTTTCTAAACGATTCGTTGATCTTGTCAATTTCCGGGTCGATCTTCAATTCAAGATTTTCCAGAATGTCATTTTTCCTGTCGTCGATTTTGCGAATTAGTCTTGTAAAGGCTTTCTCGTATAGATATCCGGCTGCACTACGCAACCTTTCAAGGCGGACAACATCCCCCCCTTCGCTGCACCTGCCGAAAAGGCACGAAATGAAGAAACGATCCTCGATATCACTCTCACCGCCGCCGGACAGGGGAGCATAGACCGGCAGAAATTCGCTGATAATCTCTGCGGTACGATATGTTACCGTAAAACAAAACAAAATTCCCTCACCCGAAACATCACCTTTTATTTGCGCAGATGAACACCTCACATCATTATTCAAAAGTGAACAATGAATTGCAGCGTCGACAACAGGGTGACCAAAGGCGAGAAATTCAACAGACTGGTCCTTAAGAGCAGTTTCAGAATCGAAAGTGCCCTGACGATTATCCCCCTCCAGAAGATAGCACATCTTCTTTGAGCCTTTTTTTCCGGTAAAGGGACCGCCGTATACAGAGGAATACAGCAGCATGAATTGCTCAAGCTGTTCGTTGGAGAAAAGGCGCTCTTTCTGGGTTATTCTGTAATACTCGTCGTAGTTAAAATCCATTCTTGTTGCAACCGTCAGAGCCGACAGCTTTTCATAACTTGAACGCGCCCTTACAAAGGCTTCTTCTATCTCACGATCATGATCCCTGGATTTTCGAGTTCGCATTGACATAAAAAGAGAAGGGAGACTCAGCTCATCCTCAATCTGTCCGAGCATAACATCGGGCTGTCCGATTGATTCCTCAAAGAGGTGAAGCTTATGGGAAAGCACATCAAGAACGCGTTCCGCTACCGTGTCTTTCGTACTGAAATTATAAATGTAGACATCACACTTTTGTCCGAAACGGTGAAGCCTTCCAATGCGCTGTTCAATCTTCAGTGGCGACCAGGGAAGATCATAGTTGAAAAGGACATTACAAAATTGCATATTACGCCCTTCCCCACCCGCTTCAGTACATATGAGAATCTCATATTCGTTTTTGAAATTTTCAATTGCCCGCTCTTTTGAATCTTTATCCATTGAGCCGTTAAAGACTTCCACCTTATATATTTTCAGGAGTTCTTTCAAATAATCCTGTGTAGTACGGAACTGTGTGAAGATGAGGAATTTCTTATAGCCGTCACGCTTAAGACCTTCGATCATTTTTCTGAGTTTTTCACCCTTCTTATCTTTTTTGATTTCCTGAGCGAGGGCTATAAGGCGGTCAATTGTTGAAATCTCCTCACGAAGTTCATCAACACTTTTCTGGACAGAATCCGCATCAGCAAAGTTCTCCTCCTCATCAAGAATCGCCTCAAGATCCTCTGCGTCGAAGAGATCTGAAGCCGAAACAACAGCCTGAGTCCGTTCAAGAACATGGAGAAGCGTCTTCTTCCGGTTTACCAGGGCACTTCTCAGCGCACAGGACGAGGAATCGAGAAGCTTCTGAAAAACCGTCATGATAAATCCGACGGCCCGGTTCTCCGTCTGCATCGCGCGATTGAATTCCTCTGCAACATAACGTGTTGTCTCATCATAGAGAAGTCTCTCGTCCGGATAAAGCTCGAAACGGATTGTGCGCGCATGCCGTTTCGTAAAACCGCCGATCTCACGTTTGGTGCGGCGCAAAAGCACGGATGAAAGTTTTTTTCTTAAAATGGAAAGATCTGCGTCAGGCGTGCAGAATTCTTCGTAAAATGAGTTATAGGGACCGAAAAGATTCTTGTCCACCAGCCGCACCAGAAAGAATAGCTCTTCGAGTTTTCCTCTGAAGGGGGTTGCAGTTAAAAGAAGAAGTGATTTTGTACGGCCCGAAATAATTTCGGCGGCATCATACAAAATAGTGCCGCTTTGGGCGTCACGGCGGATTCGATGAGCCTCATCAAAAATAACACCATCCCACTCTGAAGCCGCTAGTTCCTCACGAAATTTCTCGTTCTTGATAAAATCAAGAGAGCAAATAATTTTTTCCATACGCGACCAGGGGTTTTCTCCGGGGTGTTCCCGGCGAACTCTGTCAAGATATTTGCGGTCGCAGATATCAAAATGCTCACAGAATTTCTCCTCGAGTTCATGCTGCCACTGAACCAGCAGTGATGCGGGGGCAGCGACCATAATCCGGCGGTAAGAATATCGGTATATTAGCTCCTTAATTACAAGACCCGCCTCTACGGTCTTTCCCAGTCCGACTTCATCCGCGAGAATATAACGGTGATTCAGCGCATTAATAACGACATAGGTGCTCTCAACCTGGTGCGCCAGAATACCGGTCCGGGAATTTGAAAGCGAGAGGATTTTATTATTGGAATATGCCAAATGGAGCATTCTTGCGATACTATTCAGAATGACACCCTTTGAATAATCAGGCATGCGTGCTTCAAGGGAAGAGAGAATCTCATCAGCGCCGTATATTTCAACAGTATCGACGTTCTGACTCTCTGGAATAGACGCAAAGATATCTGGAGTTTCAATGTCTGTATGGAACTGTTTTTTTTCTGTAGTCATCACTCAAAAGAAGGGCCGCAGAGGCGGCTGAACGACGGATCATTTCATAAAGTGACAAGCTACGAAAAGCACACTGATTAGCAAGAGAATTTTTCCACTCTTTACCACATGCGGCTCATGTACGGATAGGGATTAATCGGCACATTTCCGAGGCGGATTTCATAATGAAGATGGTTGCCCGTCGCGGCCCCGGAATGCCCCACATAGGCTATTAGCTGCCCTTTTCTGACAGATGACTCCTGCGACACAACCACACTCGAATTGTGCCCATAAATTGTAACAAAGCCGTATTTATGCTGAATTTTGACCGCATTACCGTAGCCGCCGCTCCAGCCGGTCTGAACGACTTTACCCGGTGCAGTCGCATAGATCGGTGTTCCTTCGGGAGCCGCTATATCGATACCGGTATGAAAATCCCGCCCGAAGCCGAAGGGGGAACGGCGCCAGCCAAACAGGGAGGTGATATGTCCATGATTCGGGATAATAGAGGGTGTATCATTTATTACTTTGCTGCGAACATCGACAAAACTGCTGACAGTTTTGAGTGTACTCGTTGCGCAGAGTATATCGCTCCTTAATTTTTGAAGCTCAAGAACATCAGAGGGAACGCGCACAGGCTTACCATCCTCGGACGTTGCCACGGTATCCGGCTGAAGTTTCTGAAAATTTGCCCACAAGTCGCCGTTTTTCTCTGTGCCTTGCGCAATTTCATACATCTCTTCAATGTCCGGACGGATGTCGTTCATCAGCATAGACATCTGACTCGTCAGTTCTTCATACTCTTCAAGCTCCTGCCTGATCTGGCGGTAGTCCTGCAAGAGTTTTTCCTCTTCGGTCTTAACCTGATTGTTTTTCAAAAAAGCAAAGGACGAGGTGGTCAACACCACCGCAAAAAGAATAACAAAAAACGAGATGGTAAATTTGGAAATCTGAAAGTTGAAGATTTTCTTTTCATCATGGGGGATGAACATGATCGTCATCTTCTCGTGGCCGACCTTCAAAAAAGCTTCCCACTTTTTTGATAAACGGCGTTTATGAAGAAGGCGCTGTTCAACAATGAAGCGCTTGCATTTTCCGAAGGTTTGTTTCATGCGCTAACTGCTCCGTTTGAGATCTGCCATTGCACGGGCCGTTTTTGCAAAAGAGAACATAGGGGTGCCGCTGTGACCCGTCAGCGGCTGAATTGAAAATAAATTTCCATCTGCTATACTTTCAAATTCGCGCAGGAGATTTGCAAGCCTTTTTTATAGAGGCAAAAACGCCGGGGGGTCACCACATGCGGCTCATGAACGGATAAGGGTTTATCGGCACGTTGGCAAGACGGATCTCATAGTGGCAATGATTTCCTGTAGAAAGACCTGTGCTTCCGACATACGCGATCAGCTGCCCCTTCTTAATGACATCACCCGTCGAGACTACTACCTGAGAATTGTGGCCATATATTGTTTCGTATCCGTATTTATGCGCAATTCTGACCGCTTTTCCGTAACCACCATACCAGCCGGCAGAAATCACTTTCCCCGGGGCAGTAGCATAAACGGGAGCGCCTGCGGTGGACGCTATATCAATGCCGGGGTGAAAATCCCGGCCGAATCCGAAGGGGGAACGGCGCCAGCCGAACAGAGAGGTGATATGTCCGCTGTTGGGAATTATTGAAGGCGTATCACTGATGACTTTGCTTCTGACATCGACAAAACTGCTAACGGTCTTAAGTGTATTTGCTGCGCATAGAATATCATTTCTTAATTTCTGAAGTTCTCTTAAATCCGAAGGAAGATCCTCTGATGAAGTTTTTTTAGCACTCTCACTTTCAGGGATCTGTTTTTTTTGAAACTGACTCCACAGATTGCTACTCTCGTCACCACCCTGGGCAATTTCGTACAAATCTTCAATATCCGGACGCATCTCACTCATTGCCTGGGACATCTGCTTTGTAAGATCCTCATATTCCTCAAGCTCATCGCGAATCTCGCGATAATCCTGCAAAAGCTGTTCCTCTTCTGTCTTAACCTGACTGTTTTTCACAAAGGCAAATGAAGAGGTGGTCAAAATGACCCCAAAGAGTATGACAAAAAAAGATATGGTAAACTTCGAAATCTGAAAATTAAAGATCTTTTTCTCATCATGGGGAATGAACATGATTGTCATCTTCTCATGCCCCATCTTTAAAAAAGCCTCCCATTTCTTTGACAAACGGCGTTTGTGAAGATGGCGCTGCTCAACAATTACGCGCTTATATTTCCCGAAGGTCTCATTCATGCTTCCAACGCCCCCTGTACGATCTGCAACTGTATGCTTCGAATTTTTACGCGTGTGCGCCTCGACGACCTCTCCGGAGCAGTCAACTCGCAAAACAGGGCGACTCATGATTATCCCAAATCAGCGGGTTGATTTGCAAGCTTTTTTCTTACTCAAAGACGGGGGGGGGACTTCAACACGGGAATAAATCGTTACTAAGACGACTGCGGAAGGATTGGCAAACACTGTCAACGCTGCAGGATTAACGGGGTTCCCCTCGAGGGGAACCCCGGTGCAGGATTAAAACCATCCGAATTCTGCAGATATTACATAGGAGAAGTTTCTGAAATCATCATCGGAGAACTCTTCTTTATGAATTCCGTTTGTATAGCGGTACGAGATGCCCGCACCCATTCTGCACCAGCGAGTCACGTTCACGTGCGCCATCAACGTCGGTTCGCAAACGAAGAACACATCGTACTCATAATTGCGGTCTTTCTGATCATCGCTGTTCTGAGAATTATCCTCTTCATCCATCGGAGATGATGAAAGATAGATTCCACCCGCCCCGATCACACTCGTCAGCGAGAGATTGATCACACTTTTCTGGAAGAGATTAACGCCCACCATCGGGCCGCCGTATCCCATTCCCACATATTTAAGCTCCTCTTCTCCATCCTGTGTCTTGACAACCTTTTGTCCGGAGAGAGTCTCACGGCTCATCGGGTGAACAAGCCCGTATCCCCCCGCACCTATAATGAATGTGTTATTGAATATCGCTCCGCCGCGACCGCCGGTCATGATGGCATAGCTGTCCTTTACTTTACCGAACGTCATTACCGGTCCGCCGAAACCGCTGACAGAAAATTCGTTACCGAAAAGCGTCTGGGTATCCGACTGAGAGCTGTCGGTAAAAGGAAAACTGAAATCACCGTCCACAATCGACTCGGCGTGCAGAGCACTCACCCCAGCCAGAATAAGAAGCGCAATAATAAATTGTTTCATAAATCCTCCGATCAATTTGCAGACGGCACCGGCCTCCAGCGGGAGGTACTCGCGGTACTCGCCCCGCGTTTGCCGCAGTCAGGCCCGAAGCCGTTCTTCCTGATTAATCCACTCCGTCTGCGCAGAAGACAATCGAAGATGCGGAAGATTTGGTCAATTATAAAGTGCCTGACTTATTTTAAACAGACGAGGCCGCTCAAAGAGCCCTCTTTTTTTGGCCGGATTACTTAAAGGGAAGCTGATAATAACCGGATACGGAACAGCCCTCCGCACCCTCTTCAGAGATTTTAAATCTGCTTTGTCCGATGATATTCGTATATCGCGTTTTGCGCGCGCACTTTCCGCTTTCCGCCCCGATAGTATTCATTTTTCAGATCGCGGTCAAGTACGCGGGCCTTCGTGTTGTCACTCCACTGCAGCTCAAATATCTCGCGCAGTTCCTCGTGTATCGTTTTGTCAAAGATGGGGCATGCAACCTCGATTCGGCGGTCAAGGCTTCGCGGAAGAATATCGGCTGACGAGAGATAGCAAAGTTCATCGCCCCCGTTTCTGAAAAGCAGAAAGCGTGAGTGTTCGAGATACTTGTCAACAATACAGCGGGCCTCAATATTTTCGGAGAGCCCAGGCTCACCGGCTACAAGCGAAAACATGCTTCGAACGAGCAGTCGAATTTTTACGCCCGCGCGTGATGCGCGATAGAGCAGCTCGATGATAGGCTTGTCCGAGAGGTTGTTCATCTTGATATCGATGAACGCAGTCCTGCCCTCACGGGCATTCTCGATCTCTTTATCTATACACTTTTCAATCATGCTTCGCATCGAATAGGGCGAGACCAGAAGTGTTTTGAACTCGTGACGCTGGTAGTTATTTTCAAAAAGATCGAAGAGCTTATCCACCTCTGTGGTTATTCTCTTTGCCGTCGTCAGCAGACAGAAGTCGGTATAGATCTTTGCCGTCTCCTCGTTAAAATTTCCTGTTGATATCGCGCAGTATTTCTGCATCTGTCCGCCCTTGATCTCGCGGGCGATGATCAGCAATTTTGAATGGACTTTCAATCCCCTGATGCCGAATATAACGTTTGCTCCCGCATCTTTTAATGTGTTGGCCGCTGCAATGTTGTTCATCTCATCAAAACGGGCCTGCAGCTCAAGAAGCACCGTGACATCCTTTCCGTTCTTGACCGCATTGATCAGCGCGTTCACCACACTTGAATTTTTGGCGACACGATAGATCGTGATTTTTATTGATTTCACTTTCGGATCTATTGAAGCCTCGCGCAGCATATCGATTACATGATGAAAAGAGTGATACGGATAGTGCAGCATGACATCACTCTGTTCAACGGTTTTCAGAATGCTGATATTTTTCTTTAAAATCGGGTGCTCGATTGCGGGGGGATACACGACAATCTTGTCCCGCAGAAGATCGGGAAATTTTCTGAAATCCTTGAAGTTATGATATCTTCCGCCGGGGATTACTGTATCCTCAGCCTTGAATTTGAGTTTTTTCAGTACAAAGGCGAGCACCTCACCCGGCATCTTCTCATCGTATCCGAGACGTACCGGATTGCCCTGCTTACGCATTTTGAGGGATCTGTTGACCTTTGATAAATAACTTGTGGAAAGATCGTCGGCGAGTTCTATCTCGGCATCACGGGTCAGTTTGAGATCAAAGGCTTCAAAATGGTCGTAACCGGTAGTGGCAAAAATCCGCGGCAGGCTGAATCTGATTGCGTCATCGAGCATAATGACACAATCACCCTTTTTGTTTTTCGGCAGAATCAGAAAACGGTCAAGATCATCGGTCGGAATTTCAATGACCGCATATCGTGTCGCCAGTTTTCCCTTTGTATGTTTCATCAGGACGATAAGATATATTCCCCGATCCTGCAGCTCGGGCATTTTTACCCCTGAATAGAGTATAACGGGAAAGATTCTGCGCCGAAGTGTCTCTTTAAAAAATTTCTGAATGAAAAGCGCCTGTTCTTCACTCAGTTCGTCCTCACGCACGAAATGGATCCCTTTTGCCTTAAGACCCTCAATCAGCCGATGATGAACCTCATCATATCTTTTTTGCAGTCCCATTACCTTTTTCTGAACTTCCGCATAGAGAATGCGGGGATCAGCCCCCAGAAGCTTTGACCCCTTTTTGCCGAGGCCTGAGAGGCGCTTTAACGTGGCGACGCGGACTTCAAAGAACTCGTCCATATTCGACGAGTATATTCCCAGAAACTTGATTCTGTTGACAAGAGGGTTTGCCGGATCATCCGCCTCCTGCAGGACGCGTTCGTTGAAAGAAAGCCAGCTTATCTCTTTTGGTATAAAATCACGTATCATTGCAATGGACTCCTCGTTACCTTTTCTGAAGCCGCCGGCTCTCACTGATCACCAAAACAGGTTCCGATCTGACGGGCCCGTTTTATCAGGGCAAAATCGAGCGGAACACTTTTCAGCTTTCCCGCCACATCCGAGAGGGGAATGGCGACGACCTCGTTGTTCCGCATCGCTGCCATCGTCCCGAAATTTCTCTGCGAAATTGTGTATGCCGCGTACGCGCCCAGCCTTGTCGCGATGATGCGGTCCATCGGAGAGGGCGATCCGCCTCTCTGGATATACCCGAGAATTGTCTCTCGTGTCTCAAGCTCGGTCATCTTGTTTATCTTGCGCGCGATGTAGTTCCCCGCGGAGGGCTTGTCTTCGGGATAACTTATTCCCTCGGCAACGACAATAATTGAATAGGGCTTCCCCTCGTTCGCCCTGCGCAGCAGATACTCACTGACAATATTCATGTCATAGGGAATCTCGGGTATAAGGATCACATCCCCCCCGCCGGCGATGCCCGCGTAAAGCGCGAGCCACCCCGCGCTATGGCCCATCACCTCGATCACCATGATCCGTTTGTGTGAGTTCGCGGTCGTATGTATACGGTCAAGAGCCTCGGTGATTATCGTCAGAGCGGAGTCGAAGCCGAATGAGACATCGGTTCCCCACACGTCGTTGTCAATTGTTTTGGGCATTCCGACAATGTTCAGACCGAGCTGAGAGAGACGGTACGCTGTCTTCTGTGTACCGTTTCCCCCGATGCAGACCAGACAGTCTAGCCCCAGCTTATTATAATTTTCGACGATGATTTCCGGCTTGGTTTTTACAAGGTCGGAAATCTTCGCGTCCTTGAAGGGCTTTTCTCTGGAAGTGCCGAGGATGGTTCCTCCGGTGGTGAGAATACCCGAGAGCGACGATTCGTCAAGAGAGACGAAATCGTTTTGTATCAGCCCGGAATATCCCGACCTGAAACCGATCACTTCCATGCCGTACTGAAGGATTGCCGCTTTTCCGACGCCGCGGATTGCCGCGTTGAGCCCCGGACAGTCCCCTCCGGCTGTTAAAATGCCAATTTTCACAGATTTCTCCGGATTTGATAATGATAGATTGGATTACGTGGAACAGCGACAGGGATCCTTTCACCGTCTCACGTCTATCTGACGACAGTGAACCCAAAATAAAAATTATATCAAGAAAAAATAAAAAGCCCTGTCCGCCCGCTTTGATACACCGGATAATCATTTTCACCTTTTCATGATCTGTTTTATATCATTTCGCACAACGCCAATATATCTCCCGCCGCTTACGCAAAAAACGGGGATACCTCAAGCGGAAAGGCTGTCGCGTAAAATCCCGCCCGCATATTGATTTGAAAATTTTTCTCATTTTGCGGCGCATACGCAAATCGTTTGTTGACAGTTTCTGTAAAATAATTAATTGGTCTTTTTTAGTATCCCGGGTCCGGTTGTGTACACGCCTCGGCCCGAGATTTTCGGCGTTACCATACCGCCGCCTATGCCCTGCAAATTTTTCTCCGGGAGACATTGATGAGTGATTTTCTTGTTTTTGACGGAGTCTCAAAAAGCTTCGGAAGCGTAAAGGTTCTCGACAATGTCTGCCTGACTATAAAGAAGGGCGACATCTTCTCGCTTCTGGGCCCTTCAGGCTGCGGCAAGACGACACTTCTGCGCATTTGTGCAGGATTCGAAGAGCCGGATTCGGGACGGGTTATTCTTGAGGGGCATGACATCACCCGCCTCGCGCCCAATAGGCGCTCTGTCAACACCGTCTTTCAGAATTACGCTCTTTTTCCCAACCTTTCCGTTTACGAGAATATCGCATTCGGCCTTCGCCTGAAAAAAATTGATCCCCGACAGATCAGGAGAGAGGTCGATTCGTTCCTTGAACTGATTCAACTTACCGATCACGCCGACAAGATGCCCGACAAACTCTCCGGCGGACAGAAGCAGCGTGTCGCCATCGCAAGGGCACTCATCAATAAACCCGAGATCCTTCTTCTGGATGAGCCTCTGGCGGCTCTTGATCTCAAGCTGCGTCAGCGCATGCTTGTCGACCTCGACAACATCCATGACGAGGTCGGTATCACCTTTCTGTATGTCACGCATGACCAGAGTGAGGCGATGAGTCTTTCAGATGAGATTGCCGTCATGAATAACGGCGTCATCGAACAGACAGGGACCCCCACCCAGATTTATGAGGCGCCGCGTACCAGCTTTGTCGCGGCATTTATCGGGGATACCAACTTCTTTGAGGGTGATGTTGTGTCGGTGAAAGAGCCTTACAGCATGCTCAATGTCGACGGATTCACTTCAGTCGAGGCATACAACGACAAGATGATAAAGACAGGAGAGAGGGTATATCTCTCGATTCGTCCCGAAAAGTTCACCATCACCATAAACCGTCCCGAAACAACAGAGCGGACGAACATGGTGCAGGGAACAGTAGAAGAGATCATCTACATGGGATATCATACAAAATACTGGATACGGGTGAACGAGTATCTGATTTCAGTCAAAAGAATGCATGACCGCTACATGCTTGATGAAAAGATGCTGACATGGGGGGATCCGGTCTGGCTCTCGTGGCACGCCGACTACTGCTATATGCTCGAGCAGTACAACCTCAGGGATGAGGCGCTGCTGACCATTCCCGACGAGGAGATCCCCGATGAATCCGGCAGCAATGATACGGCGGACGAAACCGACTCGAACGACACGCAGGGTGCGGACGAAGCGGAGGCAAGACCATGAAAAAGAAGGGGCGGCTCTATGAAGTGCTTCTGAGCATACCTTCGATGGGATGGCTCGTGATTTTTTTTGTGATCCCCACCGTACTGGTGATTGCGATGGCGTTCAGGGCAGCCGATCCCTACGGCGGCATAGGCGAGGGATGGACACTCGAATCGATCAGGGATCTCGGCAATCCCAATTACCCGGCAATCATCTGGCGCACCATCTGGCTTTCTGTTGTCTCAACGGCAATCTGCATAGTCGCCGCAATTCCCGTGAGCTACCATATAGCGCGCCTGCGTAAAAAAATTCAGGACATAATCCTTCTTCTTGTTATCGTCCCCTTCTGGATCAATTTTCTTATACGGATCTTTGCATGGAAAGTTTTTCTGCACCCCGAGGGCCTCTTCAAGCACCTGCTCGTCATACTGCATATCGCCGACAGCGACACTCTTCTGCTTTACAGACCAGGAGCCGTACTTGTTGTTATCGTGTACTCCTACCTGCCGTTTGCCATAATGCCGATCTATGCTTCAGCAGAGAAATTCAATTACAATCTCATCGAGGCAGCAATGGATCTGGGTGCGTCACGCATTACCGCTTTTTTAAAAATTTTTATTCCCGGCATCCGTCAGGGTCTTTTAACCGCTTTTGTTATCGTATTCATCCCCGCGCTTGGCTCGTATATCGTCCCCGACATAGTCGGCGGACCCGGCTCCGAGATGATCGGTTCCAAAATTGCGCAGCGCACCTTTGTTGACCGCAATCTGCCCCACGCGAGCGCTCTTTCGGCGATACTCGCGCTCGCGGTCATTGTGCCCGCAGGGCTTTCGATGACGCGGCAGCTGTTCAAAAACAGAAAAACGATGGGTATTTAAAATGAAACGAAGCCGGTTTCCGATGTACGCCACCGCGGCGGTTCTATTTTTCTTTTATCTTCCCATAATTATCGTTATCGGGCAGTCCTTCAACTCGTCGCGTTTCGGCGGCTCATGGAAGGGATTCACCCTGAACTGGTACGTGAAGCTTTTCACTGACCGCAACATATGGCATGCGCTGACAAACACTCTGCTTATCGCCGCTTCCTCTACACTTCTGGCGGTGATACTCGGCACTCTCGCGGCATGGGTTCTCTACAAATACAAGTCGCGCATTCAGGTGGCGCATAACGTTATTATTTACCTTCCGCTGGTGCTGCCCGATATTCTGATGGGCATAAGCCTTCTTCTTTTTTTTGTGGCGCTCAAGGTTACCCTAGGGCTTTTTACTATTTTTATCGCACATGTCACTTTTTCACTGAGCTATGTGGCGATGGTGGTTTACGGGCGCTTTCAGGATTTTGACTATTCGATACTGGAAGCGGCGAGGGATCTGGGCGCAACGTGGAATCAGGCGGTGCGAAAGGTTCTTATTCCCTATCTTCTGCCGGGGATTGCGGCGGGAGGACTGCTCGCATTTACCTTGTCGCTTGATGATTTCGTTATTACTTTTTTCGTGTCAGGCCCTGACTCGACAACTCTTCCGCTTTACATTTACAGCATGATGCGCCACGGCTCACCCGCGGTAATCAACGCGCTTTCAGTAATACTGGTTCTGTTCACTTTTATTGTCGTCATCAGCAGCAAAAAACTAGGAGAAGGAAAGAAATGAAAAAAATTGCGGCAGCGCTTCTGCTCCTTCTGTCACTGTCATCCTGCGGCAGACAGAAAGAGAAACTTTATATTTACAACTGGGCGGATTACATGAATCCGGATGTCATTACCGCCTTTGAAAAATCCGCCAATTGCACGGTGGTGATGAACTATTACGATTCAAACGAGGCCCTCTATGCAAAGCTGAAAGCAGGAGCCGAAGGATATGATATTCTGTTCCCGTCATCTTATATGTCAAAGCTGATGCAGGAACAGGGAATGATCAGGGAGATCGACCATTCGCGTTTGAAAAATCTCGCAAACATCGACACCAAGTACCTCGCCCTCACTGTCGATAAAGAGATGAAGTACAGCGTTCCCTACATGGTCTCATACTCGGGCATAGCTTATGACAAGACAAAGATTACCGACTTTAAACCGACGTGGGCTATGTTCGAACGCAGCGATCTCGCGGGCCGCATCACCCTGTTTAACGACATGCGCGAGGTAATCGGCGCCGCTCTAAAGTTTAACGGATACTCTTACAACACCACAAACGAGCAGGAGCTTGAAAAGGCGCAGGCTACCGTAATTCAGTGGAAGAAGAATATCGCGAAATTCGATGTCGACGAGGCTAAACGCGGCCTCTCGTCAGGAGAGTTTGTGATGATTCATGCCTACAGCGGCGATGCGCTGCAGCTGATGGACGAGAACGAGAACCTCGCATTCGCTATTCCGGTCGAGGGAACTTCGATCGCGCAGGATGATTTTGTCATTCCGAAAGACGCGAAGAATCTTGATCTGGCATACAAATTTATTGACTTCATGCTCGAGGCGGAAAACGCGAAAGAAAACATGGAATTTGTTTACTACTGGTCACCGAACAACGCGGCCCTTAAACTGATGGACAAGGAGTTTCTTGAAAACGAAGCCGTCACTCCCTCGAAGGAGATTATGGAAAAAAGCGATTTTCTTCTCGATATGGGGGATAAGAACGAACTCTACACCAGAGTCTGGGACAAGATCAAATCCGCGAACTGAACGATTAACCGTTCCGGTGTCAAGCTGGGCATTTAGTCGCGATTCCGACGCATCGAAGGAGCGCCGGAATCGCGAAGGCGGCAGAGCGGATTCGGTGAGCTCCTGAATTTACGGGGGTTTTTTGACCGGGGCCGGATTGTTTTACCGGCTCAGGCTTTGCACTGACTATTCACGAGCATCAGGATTTTTATCGGCGCCGGGCCGTTGAGATTGAAATCCCCCCGCATCATTCGAATACTTTTTCACCAAAAAATTTTTCATACACTGTGTTAAACGGCCCGCGCAGTGTTGACTCGCGCACAAAACTGTAAAACTTCTTTTTTCCGTGTGCCGTTATAAGACAGTCAATCCTCGCCGACCAGACCGCGTAGTTGAGTCGAAGTTTTTCGGGATCCTTCTCTTTCATTCCGGAAACCAGCGTCAGGTGCCGGCTCTTCCGAAAAATTTCTTCTGTTTTCGCATTGTCAATCTGCCCGATTTTCCCGGCCGAGGGCAGACCGTCACGCCCGGCCTGCCCCGACGTATAGACGGCAATCCCCTCAAAAAACCACTGAGGATACACGGCGGCCCTCAAAGGTGACATATTCTGAAACATCAGTGAATGCGAAAGTTCGTGCAGAATAAAACGCTCAATGCGGTCCTTGTCCTCGGCAAGCTGCCGGTAACTTGACGGGGGGATGATAATTCTTCCGCAGGGAAAAAACGAGGCCATCGCATAACTCGTGTCAAACAGGTTGTAAAAATCGCTGTCCCGGGGAGCAATGATGATCTGCACTTTCCGTTTAAACTTGATGCCGTGGATAATTTCAGCAGCCGCACAAAACGAGTCAATCGCCGTTATCAGATAGGAGAGATCCGTTTCCGATTCATTGTAGATGACGGCCGAGCGAGTGACGGTGTGATCCATGCAGATTATCGGCGAGTACGACAAAAACAGACCCGGAAATGCACTGCGAAAATAAAACAGAATACAAAAAAGAACAAGAACAGCGGAAGTAATAAACGCGGTTTTTTTTGAGTGTCGATTCAATGATAGTATCTCAGTGAAGATTATTTTTAGATGCGCCGTGTGATTCAATAATGCGGAAAACCCGAAAATCCTTCGGATATTTTCTGCGGGCAAGGCGCAAATATAAACGGCCGCCCATCTTTACTTCCCGGTCACAAGGGTAAAAAAAAGCACCCTCATCTGACCGAAAATGAAAGTGCTGATTCATCAAGGCTGATAAATGATTTTCTAATTATTATAAAGCGCGCAGAACTCCGCAGCGGATGACTCTGCGCTTATCTCTCAACCATTTTGATAAGCTGTTCAACAGTCTCTTTTACAATCGGATCCGTCGATCTTTCACAGTATACAGAATACTGCATCGGGGGAACAATGACCGTATCATAAAGCTTGTAGTAATTTGTTTTAAAAATCAGGTCGTATGTTCCATCCTTACGGCCGAAAAAAAACTCGCTCATTATTGTCGACGGTTTGTCGGGATCATACAGCTTGACTGTATATCCATGGCTGTACTTGTAGATATCGCTCCCCTTTTTCAATTTCTCAACCAGACTCGGCAGCGAACGCATCTTGTATGCATAGTTATCAGTAAAGGCCTTTCCCGATATTATATCCTTTTTCATAGCGGCCAACTCTGTAAAAATTTCACTTGTTGTTTTCGAAGGCCTTATATTTTTACCCGTTTCAGGGTAATATTCAAATACAGAATCAATGACATTGTCCGCTCCGGCATCCTGGATTATCACAATCTTTTTTTCAGCCCCTACAAAGTCACCGATAATTATATTCGTCTCATTCTCTATCGACTGAAACAGGAAATAGTTACGAAAGTCCTTGGTCATCGGCATCAGCTTAATTTTTTCGGGGGTGATCCGTTCAATCGCCAGATCCGAACTGACCGCCCCGTCTGCGAAAAGAGAAAACGCGGCAGCAAGAAGTAAAACAGCAATCCCGCATGACCTGAATATTGAAATAGCCGATTTCTTTGTCATTTTGCACATCCTGTTATAAATCGTTTTTCGAGAATCCATCTGCATCCTGCATATCTCAGTATAGGGGAGTCACAAAAACCAATCTTTTCAACTCGCGGATCCCAAAAACCCAATTATAAAACGAGATAAAATCCCAACTGGGGGTGGTTTTTGGGACCGCCCTATATATCAGGCTCCCCTTTATTATTCGGTACTTTAAATCAAAATAATTATGGTTGCCGCTAAAAATCAGCTTCGCGACCCGCAAAAACAACACGCGCGACTCAAACTTCACAATCTTCGGCATTACTTCGGGTCGCTATTTTTCAAAAATCTTTATTTTTATTCGGCAGCGCATCAATAATGCCGTTATTCACGCTTCAGAGTCTATTTATTCTCAATATATTCCGTTTTTCTAAAAAAACAACTTTGTTCTGACTACAATCATATTAATTGTAGACCTCACAAGAAAATATATCCGCGTCAGAAGGGGCATGCATAAGAATGCGGCGGCAAACGAAAACACAAGAGATGATGCGGCACGCCATTTTGCCAGAAACTTCTGCGAGAATGCGCTGAAAAATCTCTGCCCGAATGTATAATTTCCGACAGCAACTCGAGCGGAGGCGATTTCACTTTCATAATCAAGCCCGCTTATCAGATCCTGGAAAAGAGCCCGCACGGTGATCTTATAATCTCCCGAAGGGACATTTCGCACCACAACAACCGGCGATTCGCTCTTCTGTTCAAATATTCCAAGCCCCTCAATTGAATAAAGATACCCCTTCACCTCGAGGTTATCGCCTTCAAAAAAGAATTCCAGGTGAAGTTCGTCGCCCTGTGTTTTTGAATCGATTGTGAGAATACCCCCGGCGGCTTCAGGGACATCGACATTCGCGGTAAGAAGCGATGATGTTACGGATGCGCTCTGCACCGCCGCCGGGGCGGGTGTCTGGCTTTGGTCAGAGAGGCTCTGCGCGATCTTTTCGTAATCAACAGCGCCGAAACTTCCCTCTTCGCCAATAAGAAGCTCGAAAGTGGCGATTCTTCCCGGCTTACCCGCCTTATCAACAGCACGCACCGAAAAGAAATAGCGCCCCTTCGCAAGATTTCTGAAAGATTTGTTCGTGGCATCGGTATATTTGTCAGGCGTACTTATGGTGTTTTTTGTCAGTGAATACAGATATCCCTTGAGTCGGTCGCTCTTCTCAACGTTCCAGGAGAATTCCGCACTGCGATCGGGCGAGGCCTTGCCGTCATTATGGGTTCCCGATTGAATCTCGGGTGTCGCGAGCAGTCCGGCGCTTACCATAAGAGGATAATGAATCGTACGGCTGTAGTTTCCGGCTTTGTCGATCGTACGGATATGAAAGTACGATATGCCGTCCGGCAGCAGGGGGATGCGTGCAGAATTTTCCTGAGCTTCAAGATTCTGCACTGTGGGATTAAAAAACCGGTCACGGTTCACTATTGTCGCGAATCCGGCAATTTCAGAGTCATCCTTTGGAATATCCCATTGCAGCTCCGCCGAAGCGAAATTTGACCACTTTCCCTGGGGATGCGTCGCCGACCGCACCGCGGGGACCGGTGCGTAAAGGTCATTTCTCTTGAGATAAATCTTTCCCCCGGCGAGCCAGTAGCAGTTTACGCGTTCGTCCGTACGGATCAATACGGCGCTTCCCCCCTGCTCCTGCGGATCAGATATATACTCGGGAGCGGTGAAGGTTCCGCTCTGCGGGTTGTAGACCGACGCGGAAACGCGGCTCGTCTTGTCCCTCGTGTCCTGCCAGAAGATCATGACGCCTTCACCCGCCGGTGTCATTGCCGGCAGAAAACAGTTGGTATTTGTTGAAAATACCTCTTCACCCTTCGACCAGCTGTTTCCCCCGTCAAGACTCTTCGTCAGGTAAATTTTCCAGTTCCCCCCCTCATTATTCTGGTAGGCGCAATAGAGGGTGCCGTTGACGGCAAGCAGAACCGGCGTGCTCTCGTCTTTCGGCGAATCTGTTACGGGAACAGGCACTGACCAGCTCTTGCCGCCGTCCGGCGAAGAGCTGCAGAACAGATCATCGGTAAGATTCTGATTGTTGCGCTTGCCCTGCCAGACAAGAACGAGCCTTCCCGATAGTGCGCACACGCTCGGAAAAAACGATCCGCGGATATCGATCGATCCGGTGTTTATCTGCTGCGGCAGGGGGAAGCTCTCACCGCTCAATTTTGAACACATCAGAACGAAGCGGTCTGTAATAAATGAATGACTGAAGATATAAAAGGTATTCTGAAAAAAAAGAGGCTGTGCCAGCAAGTCCATATCCGACTCGCCCGGTATATGCTGCGGATACGAAAAGGAGCCGCCCCTGTTATCTGAAAAAGAGTAAAAGATGCGGTATTTAAGCTCGTCCGAGTAAATCTGCTGCCAGGCGATCAGTATACGGCCTTCGTCACTTATTACCGCCCGGGGATTATACGGCGCATCCTTCACGGCGCTTTCGGTAATCTTGACCGGGGTAAAATAGGTAACGCCCTTGTCATAGGATACGGCGGCGTAGAGCACTCTGCGCTCGTTCTCCACGCACTCGAAGACAAGCGCGAACAATCCCGAATTACTTGTCACACAGTAGAATTCCGCCGGATGGCCTCCGAGTGAGACGGCGCTTTTCGCCTCCCAGCCGACCGGTTCGCTATGCACGGCTCCCGCAAAAAACAGAATATAAATTGAGATCCATAAAGCGACGAAGATTGCGGTACGGACAAGACGCGCGATGACCGGCACGCAGGTGCCGGTCATCGGAAAATCTGAAGAATTAAGATACTTTTTCAAAAGCGGATCACTCTGCGAAAAATCACATTGAACTCAATATGGCTTTTTTCTTTTCGTCAAATTCCGTCTGATTGATAAGGCCCATATCGAGCATCTCTTTAAGTTTTTTGATTTTTACCATCGGGTCATTCGGATCGACCGCGCTCTGCGCAGAGGGCTGCCCCATTCCCGCCATCATCTGCCCCAGGCCGAGACCGGCACCCATCGACATACCCGCGCCCGCCGCACCGCCCTCATTCTGGGCGGCCATTTTTAGCGCTTCAAGCTTCTGCAGATCCGCGTAGTTGACGCCGACCCGTTTTGCCGCTTCGGCTTCGGCAGTCATGTCCGCTATCCGGTTGATACGCTTCATTGTCGCATCATCGAAGCTCGTTCCCTCAATACGAAAATCTGTTATCTCGAAGCCGAGCTTCTTGAATACATCCACAAGCCGGCCTTTTATTCCGTCAGAAATCTCCATTCTGTTTTTATCAATTTCTGAGTACCCGTAGCTGCACTCTGCGAAAAAGTCGGTCAGCGGCTCGATTATGCGGGCGCCCATTACCTGACGGAACTGATCGAGCCGGTACTGATCGACCGCTCCGCTTATATTGGTGAAGAATCCCACCGGGTCGCTTATCTTGAATGAGTAGTTGCCGAATGCGCGAAGGGCAACCTCAAAATTATACTTCGGATCAGAGTATTTGATCATACTGGCAGTGCCCCATTTCTGGTCGACAATCTCTGTTTTTTTGTAGTAGTAGATCCCCACCTTGTGTTCACTCTTGAAGCCTTGCATATACTTCGCAATTGTCGTCCAGAACGGAAGATTCGCAGTCCGTAAATCAGTTGTGCCCTCACTGTCGAGCAGCGATTCGACTCTTCCCTCGTACACAAAGATACACCCCTGCCCCGGGCCCACAATCAGCTTGGATGCATTTTTTATCTCATCACCGTCTTCTGACCAGCGGAAAAAGAGAGCTTCCGCTGAAGGATTCTCCCACTGGATTACGGAACGTAACTGCTTTCGAACACCGTCAAGAATGCCCATGATATTCTCCTCAATTTTGGTTTCAGCCTCTTACAGCCGCCAATCCTCACCACATTAGCAGATCAAAAAGTAATTTCAAGGAAAAATCTTCCCTTCCCCCCGTCCCCCTGCAAAAGGAGTGTATCTCAGAAATTACCTTTACTTTTATCGATTTGTTACTATATTGCTTCAATGAGAAAATTGATCAAAATATCGTTCGCGCGCATTTTTAGACGCTTCGTTTTGACGGCGTTCCTTGTTGCTGCCGCGTTTTGTTTTTTTCCGCTTTTTTCGATGGAAGTGGAGGAGCACATAAGCAGCGCCGCGGAGACAGCCCGCAATGACCCGCAGAAGGCTCTGGAGGCGATCAACGGTGCCGCGCTCGAACATCCCAAATCCGGCGAAATCATTATTTTCCGCGGTATGATCTATTTTGAAAAATTGAACGACTATGTCCACTCGCAGAAGGATTTCAATGACGGTATTCTGCTTCTCGGCGACAATCCCGAAAAAGGAAGATATCTTGAGCTGATTGACGAGCTGACGACTTCGTTCGCCACCCATGAGGTCTTCGATTATTTTAACCGCTCCTATTCGCTTATCGAGATGGGGGATTTCCGGCGCGCCGTCGAGCTTCTGCAGAGATCCGTCTCCATGCAGGATAACAATGCCAGGCTCTACTACGAACTTGCCTACGCCTATGTAGAACTGAATGATTTTGAAAACGCCGAGAAAAATATCGAGGCCGGTTACCGGCTTAATCCGGTTTCGATGAACATTCTCGAAGAGATGAAGTTTATCTATGTGAAGACCGGCAATATAGCAAAACTCCGCACGACGATTGATTCAATAACCAGACTGTATGGTAAGGATCCGTCACTGCAGCTTGATCTTGCCGAGGGTTACAGTACCGCAAAAGATGATCAGGGGATGGTGGTAGTTCTGCTTGATACGATAAGAGAGTATCCGGATTACAGCTACTCATACTTCACGCTGGGGGAATACTATTATAAGAGCGGCAGATTTCAGGAAGCGGTTCCTTACCTGAATAAATATATCGAAAAGACTTCTATCCTGGGCATAGAAGATTCCAGGACACGCAGCGACATCAACAAAACACTTCGCAGAGCCCGGGAAATGATTGATGTTGCCGCAAAAAAACCTTAATCTCCAATGAGTCTGCTTGCAAGTGGACTCTTCTTCCTGTCCCGCCCCTCTCTTGCAAGAGCGCAAGCCGCGATGGCAATAAAAACAAGCGAACAAATACTCATTAGTATCATGAAAAAAATCTCCACTCTGATGGCGTGAAATTCTGCGTCTTTTGTAACAATACGCGCCGCATCGGACTCTGCAAATAAGCCCTGTTCTTCCTGCAAGGCTTCCTGCAAATCGATAGTGTGTAAACATTTTAACCCCACCTTTTTGTCAAACAAAAAGATCCGCCTTTTTTATTAATTATTCCTTATCAAAAAACGACGTGGTGTCATATTGTGTCGTGTTTTTTTGAGCTGCTGATTTCCAAATATAGTCGCAGAATATATTAAGCCATCTTATATCCATTTTTTATAAGTTATCCCGCCTGGTCGGTCGTGTCGCAACCTTCTCGTCATGCATCCTTCCCTTTCTTAAATCTCAACGTCACCGGGTTAAATAGAAACGATTCGGAAAGCGCGCCGTCATGTATGGTCTTTTTTATACTGTTAAGAAAACAGACAGAATTGAAGCAAGCCTGAAGGGATGGGGAACAGTTCAGAAATTTTCGGATAAGGCGGGATAACTACTGTCAATAGTGCGGCGGCCGTTCAATCGGCCGCACATCCGGGGCGTCAAGGCCGGCCTCAATGGACGCAAGACGTCTTTTCAGCTGAGTGATTTCAGCACTGGCAGCAGTCAGCGCATCTGAAAGGTTTTCGCAGCGGTCCTCCAGATAAGAGCAGTTTTTCTCAAGATCTATAAGGCGGTCTTCTACTGTACTATTCATGATGGTTCTCCTGATTTTACGGTCAGACCGGTATAGGGATTGTTCTGAGCTTCTGTGCGATCAATAATTACATCAGCAAAGATTATCAAGATACGACTTTTCGATGACAGCCCGCACATCGTCTGAAAAACGGTTCACGTCGTTACCATAAGCCTGCGGCAGCACGGGGGGATGAATAATCATTTTTACCTTCGCGTGGCTGATCTTGAAACTTCCTTTGGGTGCCATCTTTTCGGAACCGACGATCGTGACAGGAAGCACCGGCAGCTGCATATCCTTCGCCAGATGAAAAGCCCCTTTCTTAAAGGGGGCTATCTTACCGGCAGCGACACGGGTTCCCTCGGGGAAAAAAACCACGGAGACACCTTTGCTGATCTGCTGTTTTGCCTGATTGATCGACGCGACGGCCTTAATCGGATTTGACCGGTCAACGGGAATATTTCCCATCATCTTGAATGCGAAACCCAGCAGAGGCACCCGCAGCAATTCGGCCTTCATAACCCAGCGCAGATCCAGTCCCAACGAGGAATAGACAAATACGAAGTCGGCATAGCTCTTATGATTGATCGCGACGATATACGACTCTCCCCTTGCGGCATTCTCCTTTCCCTCTACCTTGACACTCGCACCGATAAAAAACAGCGCGATTCTGGTATAAATAGTAAGCAGATGACTTATGGTACTTCTGCCGAAAAGCGGGCTGATGATGATAATCATAACCGCGCAAAAGACAGTCAAAATGATGATCACCGGCAGAAGAATAGCGATCCGGTATATTGAGTAGAGTGTTTTCATAGATGATCCCGGCTGTTCAGGTTGTCAGAAAAAAGGTTGTGTTCGATTTTCCGGAGTCTCCGGCAAGTCCGGTGATCTCAGAGGGACATCTCATTATTTTTCCTTATTTTATAAAGTGTTTTTTGAGTATCTTGCAACCTTTATGGCAAATACGCAATCGCAAGGCCCATTTTAAGATCCCCTCATAAATTTTCCGGCAACCCGGCAGGGGCTGGTGAAAATCAAATGAAAGAACCAACTTCGCACAACATGATGATCCTGATCTACTTTTTACTTTAATCGAGTAAAACAGCTTGAATATTTTTGCTTCACATCAACTATGAGACACAGGCAACAAATTGCCCTTTTCTTGCCATGCGGCAAGCGGAGGCTGTTTCCCGGGAACTTCGCTTCTACAATGGATGAAATTCCTTCGCGGGTTCACCAATCAGAGCATTTCCCTGTTTTTTCCCTGTTTTTCGGTGGTTATAAGAGGGAAAGTTTTTATTGCGACTACCTGCAAACACGCCCTATCGCGAATACTACATCGGAGGATACTATGAAATACGGCTATTTTGATGATGCCAGACGGGAGTATGTCATCACTAACCCCAAAACACCGGTAAAATGGATTAACTACGTCGGAGGTCTCTCTTTCGGGGGATTTGTAGACCATACCGGCGGGGCGCTTATCTGCAAGGGCGACCCTGCGTTAAACAGGATTCTGAAGTATATTCCGCAAATGCCCTCTTCTGATTTCAAGGGCGAGACGGCATACATCAGGATAAACGAGGGGGGATCATACAAGGTTTTTTCCCCCTATTTTGTGCCGACACTCGACCAGTACACACGCTATGAGTGCCATGTCGGCCTCGGCTACACGAGATTTATCACAGAATTCTACGGCATCCGCGCAGAGATGACCGTTTTTGTTCCCGCGGGAGAGGCCAGGCTGATTCGTGATGTAAAGATCACCAACAATAGCGGGAAAGATCTCGAAATCGACTACATTCCGGTCGTCGAATACACGCATTTTGATGCGCTGAAGCAATTTACAAACGCCGACTGGGTCCCCCAGACGATGCAGAGCAAGGCCTACCGGGAGCCGGACGGCAGGCTGATTCTGAGCCAGTACGCTTTCATGATGAAGGGAAACGCCGAGAACTACTTCACCTCCAACATGCCCGTATCCTCATTCGAGTCGGACAGAAAGAAATTTCTCGGCGATAACGAGTACGGTTCGTGGCGCGCGCCTCTTTCACTTCAAAACGCGGAGCTTTCAAACTACGAGGCATTGCGCGGCGATAACGTCGGCGCGCTGATGCATCACCTCGGCAAGTTTTCGAATGGTGAAACAAAACGGGTCATCACCCAGCTCTCCCAGGCGCCATCGATACAGGGTGACATGGCCGCAATCAGCAAGTTCAGAGATGCAAAAAATGTAGACGCCGCCTTTGAAGCTCTGGGCAAATTCTGGGATGAGTACCTCTCGGTTCTTCAGGTCAACACCCCTGACGCCAATATGAACAGCATGCTCAATGTGCATAACCCCCGCCAGTGTTACATGACCAAGAACTGGTCGCGCGATCTCTCGCTCTATCAGCTCGGCTTCGGCGGGCGCGGCCTCGGCTTTCGCGACAGCTCGCAGGATGTGATGGGGATGCTCTCAAATTCACCCGAAGGGGCAAAGGATCTCATAGTCAAGCTGCTTCACGTGCAGAAACGTGACGGTTCCGCGATGCATCAGTTTTTCCCCTCGACGATGGAGGCGATGGTGGGCGATTCGCACGAGTTTGCCGATCGGCCGCACTTCTACGGCGACGACCATCTCTGGATAATTCTCGCGGTCAACGCCTATCTCAAAGAGACGGGGGATATGGACTTTCTGAAAACCGAGATCCCCTTCTACGACAAGGATGCCGACAAGAAGCCCGTCGAAAGGGGAACGGTTCTGGAACACCTGAAACGCGCCATTGATTTCACCTGGAAAAACCGCGGTGCCCACGGACTTCCCCTTCTCGGATTCGCGGACTGGAATGACACGATCAATCTTCGCACCGGGGCTGAATCGAATTTTGTCGCACCGCAATTCGGCAAGGCGTTATGCGAGATGATCGACATGATGGAGGCGCTCGGCGACGAAACAACCCTGGCCGAATACAAAGGCTTCTACGAACAGATGAAGAAAACCGTCAACAGCCAGACCTGGGACGGCGAGTGGTATATACGCTACTTCGACTGCGACGGAAGCAAGCTCGGATCAAAAGAGAATAAACACGGCAGTATCTTCATCAACTCACAGACATGGAACATCATCGCGGGCTTCGCGGACGAAACCCGCGGCAAAACAGCGATGGAGTCCGTCTACAAACACCTCAACACCAAAAGCGGAATAAAGCTGAGCGCCCCGGGCTACAACGGCTACGACAGAAATCTCGGCGGCGTATCGACATATCCTCCGGGGGCGAAAGAAAACGGGGGGATATTTCTGCACACGAACCCCTGGGCTATGATCTCTGAAACAGTTCTCGGCAACGGGGATCGGGCATTCGAGTATTATAATCAGATCAATCCGGCTTTTAAAAACGACAGAATCGATGAGTTTGAAGCTGAGCCGTACTGCTACCCGCAGAATATTCTCGGTAACGAGCACCCTCAGTTCGGTCTTGGAAGAAACAGCTGGCTGTCGGGAACCTCATCATGGACCTATCAGGCGGCGACAAAGCATATCCTCGGGATCATGCCGACCTACAAGGGCCTGCAGATCAATCCCTGTATTCCGAAGGATTGGGATGGTTTTACCGTGACACGCAAATATCGCGGCGCTATGTACGTAATCGAAGTAAAAAACCCTTCGCATGTGTGTACGGGTGTAAAAAGTATGGCTGTCGACGGCAAAAGCGCCGCGGGTAATGTGATCCCCCCGTTTAAAGACGGAACGCATAAAGTCGAAATTATTTTGGGATAAGCAGCGTTAAATGCATTTTCGATAACCCGGATTCTCATTTTAAGGGACCGCTGAGTGAAGCCGCATTTTTCGGCATTTCCTGTGGGCTGCATCTGAAAAGCCGAAAAGATGGACATCGAAAATGTTTTT